>TARA_R110002012_G_scaffold58674_3_pt1 | contig 140058 bp, 117 predicted proteins | sample TARA_R110002012 | Tara Oceans TARA_R110002012 (sample SAMEA4396515) | marine metagenome | biome: Westerlies Biome; feature: [DCM] deep chlorophyll maximum layer (ENVO:01000326); material: water (ENVO:00002006), including particulate matter (ENVO:01000060) such as... | depth 40 m
CGACTTGTGCCAAATCGGTACAAATGAAACCAAATATCATTTAGTGAATAAAATTTGGTTTCAAAACGATTCAAATGGTACCATTTGATTTTTTTTAAAACTGGAAGGATTTTGAGTTATCAACAATTGACAATTTAATAATCAAGAAAAAAAGTGTAGTTAAAAGACAAATTACACATTTGGATAAATCCAAAATGTGCCATTTGTTTAAGTATGGCATTACTTAAAATTTAAAAAGCTAGCTACCCGAAAATAGTTTTATTGGAGTGTCCAAAAAATCGTTGCTATCAAGGAACTATGCCCCCAAGCTATACAATATTCTAGTCTTTGAAATTTATTGACCAAAATATTCACCATCGGAAACCGGCTCATGCCATTCTGTGGGGCCATTTTCGCTACTGGAAACCGCAATGTGTGAAAAGTCGCTATCGAGACTTGCTCCATGCCAATGTGGGGTGTCCGGTGGACACTTTACCGCATCCCCTTTCCGTAGAATTCGTTTAGGTTGTCCTTTTTCTTGATAATAACCTTCCCCGTCAATTACTATGAGCAATTGCCCGGCGGGGTGTGAGTGCCAATTAGTTCTTGTACCCGGTTCAAATCTTACATTTGCAGCATACATCGTATTTAGGCTATCTGACTCCGCAAGCATCGTAAGCCAAGCGACACCATTAAAATTATCGTTATCGATTTTCCGTCCGTCAGGAAAAATTGAAACGTCTTCTGCGACACGTTCTTTATGCTCTGCGCACCCTGTTAGAATCAGCGCGGCTATCGTAACAATAAAAGATATTCGTTTTTGCATCATTGGGTATTTTTTGAACGTTATTTTTCATGGTTATCAAGGACTTGATTTAATACTGAATTGGCGGATTTGGCTTTTTCTTCCCAGGCCGTGGTCGCTATTATTTGAACGAAATTCTCCAATTGCTCTGGCTGCCAACCTACATTGAGCGAAAGATTGTAATGACTTCTTAACATAGGTTCCAAGGTGCCCAAACTAGCGATAACCGAAATGGTTACCAATTCTCGCTGTTTGTAACTGAGCACATCCCGCTCAAATACATCTGCAAAAAGATGTTCTTTCAGGAATCTGTCCATTTCGGGCGAAAATTCCTGATATTCGGGTTTTCCTTCCAACGGGCTTCCGACAAGCTCTTCCAAAATAGTCTTTCCACGCTCATACTTGGTTCGGGAATCGGTAATGAGAGAGGCTTCTGGCCCCCAATCATCTGCTATTCCTTTTGCCGTTCTTTCTTCCAGCACTTCGAGAAGGGTTTGCAAGCCACGTATACTTCTTGGGAATCCTGCATAGGCGTAAAGATGTACTAAAATCTCCTTCGTTTCATTAACAGTAAGCTCGTTATCCAATCCTTCATTCAATACTTCCTTAAGCTGTTTCAAATTGCCTTGGGCGGTATGACTGGCAATTTTGACAATGCTTTTTTCTTGGTCTGATAAAACATTGTCGTTTAGTTCTGTTTGCTGTGCATTGGATTGCAATCCAAAAATCAGGACCGCAAATAGCAACAAGTTTTTGATTTTAAGAGGCTTTTTCGAAATCATAATATGTTCAGGTGTTAAAAACTTCAACCTTGTCAGTGGTAAATCAGTCCTTGAGTTTATTCGCTACGCTATCGTAATATTCTTGGGTAAGCACCTCGGTCCACGTGGTAGGTTGTGCTCCACCGTAAATGGCCAGATAGGTAACATCGTTTTCCTTGGTGGATGAGTGCCAATGCTCTGTGTCCTTATCGCATTTAATCACATCACCTGCTTTAAGAATCACAGGATCTTTTCCTCTTTCTTGATAGTATCCTTCGCCGTCTACGTAGATAAGGACTTGGGATGATGAATGTTTGTGCCAGTCCAACGTAGAATTTGCCTTAAAGGTTGCTTTGGTAATATTAAAGTCCGTTGGATCGTCGGCCTCCAGTACGCTGTTCAACCAAGCCTCGCCTATGTAATGAGTATTCGGAGCCTTAAAGCCTTCTTCTTTGTATGAAGAAACTTCGTAGTCGCTATGTTGTGCAAAAACACAAATAGGAATAATAAGTAATACTGTTGTGATTAGATTTTTCATTTGCTTATAATTTTAGTTCAATTCTTTTTCTGCGAGCCATTTGTACATCAAATCGGCTATTTCTTGATTGTTCAGATCCGACATGGGGAAGTGGGTATTTCCTTTGATGCCTTTTTCCGGCAATACAACAAGTGTAACATCCCCTCCGGCATCATTCACTGCTTCTGTCCATTTACGCGCCATCAAAAGCGCGGCACGCCATTGCTCTTGGCCGGGATTTTCTACTTCGGTTTCCGGGATATAATCCCCATAGTAAATCACGATAGAAATTTTGGTCAGCTTTTCAAATTCCTTCATAGCGACACCACGCGCACGCAACGCACCACCTACATACGATATCGGCTCTGGAACATTATCTTCAGGGAACACAAAATTACTACCGGGCTCATAGGACACAATGGCTTTGATATTGTCGCTTTCCAATGCCGTAAGCCATCCTTGCCCTCCGCTATGGGAATGGGTAACCAAAACGCCATCACCTATCTTATCGAACAGCGCCGAAACTGCATCTATATTAAGATCGATATCCAATGGTCCCGTGTCAGGCGTGCTCCGACGAAAGAACTGGTTGAGCGCTTCGGGATCTTTGGAAAATTGTACGTCTGGATAAAATTCTGTTCCCTCGCCCATTCTGAAAATACCGAACCAAAGCTGGTCTTCCGTTCTGGCCTGCAATGTTCCAGGTTCCAGACTTTGACCTGCAAGGCCTCGTCTTGGTTGGTCCAATAAATAGACCGGAAAGCCCTTTCTCAAGAAAATGCTCTGAAAGCCTTCCCGACCATCGGGAGTACTTTGCCAAGTGCGCATCGACTGCCCATATCCGTGCCAGAATACGAGAGGTAAATCCCTCGCATTAATAGGAATCTGATAGAATACCGATGCGTGGTCACCGTGCAGGGTTTGGCCATCCGTGCTTTGATCTGTAGGATTGAATGCGCCATTAGCTATGGGGTCAAAAGTTCCGGGACTCTCTTTAACAGTGCCCCCGATGGCAAATGTACCCTGTTCCTTAATTGCAATGATTGTACTATCAATGGTATTATCGATAGTCTTGGTCTGCTCGGTATTGTTTTCCTTGCATCCGAAAATGTGCATTGTAACTATAAGAATAATTATAACTTTTAAAGAATTTTTCATTGTCCGGTTTTTCTAAAGATTAAATCGACAGTGTCCTCGTCCAAAGTCTCCATATTCACTAATTTTAAAGACTTGACCATCTTCAGCGTGGCTTCTTTGTAATGCTTGAAATGTGGCGTTTGCAAATGTGAATGATATGCTTCTTGACTTGCATAGATTTCCAATATCCTGAATTGGTTGGGATTCTCTTTTTGGTACATCGGGAAAATAGCGATTACTCCAGCCTCTAACCGTACCGAAGCGGATGTTTCTTCTTTCAAAATAGCATTATATGCCTCTAAATCATCCGGATATATTTCGATTTCCGATATGCGGTACATCATTTCCACATCACTACTGTCGTAGGTCGTATTTTGTATGGCTATACCGGTTTTTACGTTTTGTGAAACGGTAGCACTATCTGCTTTAGCTTGGACAGATTTCCCATTTACATCCCCTTTCTGTTTGCACCCTACAACACAAAGAGCCAAGGATAAAAATAGTAAGGATACTCTCATAAAAATGTATTTTATGTATTCATAAACAAAGGTATCGATTCGTATTTGCGCTTTTTGTATATCGATTACTGTTTTACCGACCATTTTTACTGATTGGTGCCAATACGCTTGATCTGGTACCTTCCTTTCAGCTATCTTTATTCCAAATTCTTTCGGATTATGGAAAACATCCTTTATATCAGGTCGGTTGCAGATTACTGTAAGTTAAGAAATTATGAGGTTCAGCATCCATTGATATGTGTTGTGGATTTTGACAAAGTAAACGAAACAGGTTACACTAACAAAGACTATGATGCCTTTCATTATCAGTGTTACGCTATCTTCTTAAAAGATGCCAAAGGATGTAAATTGATGTACGGAGGCAAATCGTATGATTATGATGAGGGTACGCTTGTTTTTATGGCCCCGAACCAAATCATCGAGTTCGGAAATTTAGATCCCGATTACGTACCGAAAGGATACGCACTTTTATTCCATCCTGATTTATTGTTTGGGACGACCCTCGCTGAAAAAATAAATCAATATAATTTTTTCTCCTACACCTCAAATGAGGCGCTCCATCTTTCTTCAAAAGAACGTAAAGTCATCCTTAGTTCAATAGAAAAAATACAATTTGAACTGGAGCAAAATATCGACAAGCACAGTAAGCATTTGATTACTGCCAATCTAGAATTGTTGTTGGATTATTGTACCCGCTTTTACGATAGGCAGTTTATAACCCGGGAAGAGGCAAACAAATCATCATTACAAAAGTTTGAAGTACTTCTGAATGGTTACTTTTCATCGGAAAAACCAAAGAAATATGGTTTGCCCTCGGTAAGCCACTTTGCCGAGCAGCTACATTTATCCCCCAACTATTTTGGCGATTTGGTCAAAAAAGAAACGGGCAAGTCGCCACAGGAACATATTCATTTAAAGGTCATTAATCTTGCGAAAGAACGAATTTATAATGTGGATAAGAGTATATCGGAGATTGCCTACGAACTAGGCTTTAAATATCCCCAGCACTTTAGCCGGATGTTCAAAAAAAGCACGGGGGTCGCACCCAATGAATTTCGGAATCTGAATTGAGTCGTTATCAATTTCAAATAAATAGTATATAGATAACACATTTTGTAACCGAGGAATAACTATGACAAAACTGTCCTCTGAAACGGCCCTTTTACAATACTATTTTCCAAAATCATAAGGCACACTGTTGATGTGTCCTTTTCTTGGTCTTTTTTAATAGCCCTGCTAATTCACTTTTTACGGGACAGAAAAGATTATTTCGTTTTAAATATTTACAATTCCATGATTATTTAGAAAAATTAATTATTGCGTTCAAAGCTTCATCAGCGTTCTTGTGAATGAAGTTGCCTTGATAACCTATAGTAGTGCTTAGATGAGTATGTCGATATAATTTCTGAAGCATTTGTGGAGAAACTTTATCTCCGGCTATATTTCCAAAACTATGACGGGCAATATGATTGGTGATTTTTTTGTCGATTCCGGCAAGGTCCGCAATAATGGTCAGATTTGAATTAAGTCTTTTAATTGAGGTTTTAATTCTCGAATAGATAGCTTTTGAATCTTTAATATGTATGGTCTTGAGTTCTGGAAAAATATAATCGGATTTGGTTTTTTTATCTTTTCGATAATATGATAAAATAGTAATTACGGGCGTTGGGAGTTTTAAAGAATCAGCTTTGTCATTTTTACTCATCTTGTAATATAATCTGCCTCCGACAATATCGGACCATCTCATCCTTAAAACGTCTGAAATCCGTATTCCCGCAAGATAGAATGAAAATAAAAATACATTTCTAGTATGCCATACGGATGTTCTTGGGTCCAAGTCAAGTTCTTCAATTTTACGAATTTCGGTTTCATCCAAACCTATTTTAATGGTCTGGGGATATTTGATTTTTATTTTGTCCTTCCCGAAAGGGTAAAACTTTCTATCTACTATTTTTCTGCTGATGGCCTTATTATATAGTAATCGAATCATGACGAAAATATTCATAACGGATCGTTCGGATAGTCTTGCAGTAGTACGGAGATAAATTTTCAATTTTTTCAATAAATTTTCGTCAATTTCTTCAAACTCTATGTTGCGCTTTTTAGCGAATTCTTTTATTCTGTTGATTTTACTTCTATCGGAAATTGCTCTGTTATGATTATTTGCTTTGATTAAATCTTCGACATGCTCATCGGCAAGTTCAAAAAACGATAGTCTCTTGGTGTTTTTTCTGATGGAGTCTATTATCTGTTTTGCGGAATAATTCTGTTTTGAAGCTTCCATTTCAAAAATGATATCTTCTATTTCATCATATTTCTTTCTTATCAACCTATTCAACTGCTTATGTCTTGAATGTGAAGATTTTACTTTTCCAGCTTGTTCATCCCAAAATTTTGGGTCTATCTTTTGCCCCAAATGATAATAACTTCGTTTTCGATTTACAGTGAGCCGCAGAGCAAGTCTATAATCTTTGTTTCCTTTTGTGTCGGTTTTGGTGTGTAAAACTGTTTTTAAGGTTGCCATATCTTACCGATTTTTTATAAAGATAAACATTCGGGGTAACACATGGGTAACACATTTTATTGTATCATATCGATTCAAATGAGTATGAATAAAAATATAAGTAATTAAAAATCAATTATTTGTATCATTTTGGTGTGATTTGATATGCTTAAAAGCTGAACTTAGGATCTAGTGCCGCGAGGTGTGAGAGTTCGAGTCTCTCCGCCTGTACAGATAAGAAGCTTCTTGGAGACAAGAGGCTTTTTTTATGCAAAATATTAATATAGATTAATTGGGTAGGAGAGACGAGAAGCCTGTCCTGAGCGGAGTCGAAGGGAGTCTCGGAGTTTATCCTGAGCGCAGCCGAAGGGCCTGTACAGATAAGAAGCTTCTTGGAGACAAGAGGCTTTTTTTATGCAAAATATTTATTTTAATACAGGAAGTGAGAAACGAGAATCCTGTCCTGAGCGGAGTTGAAGAGAATCTCGGAGTTTATCCTGAGCGCAGCCGAAGGGCCTGTACAGACGAAAAGCTTCTTGGAAACAAGGAGCTTTTTTTATGCAAAATATTTTTTATATAAAGGAAGTGAGAAACGAGAAGCCTGTCCTGAGCGGAGTTGAAGGGAATCTCGGAGTTTATCCTAAGCGCAGCCGAAGATCCTGTACTTTACAAAAAACCTTTGGAGAAATCCAAGGGTTTTTTTATGCTTAAAATAGTAGTTTTTAAGGATTAAATTGAAGTGAATTAGGGTCGTCCTACAGTTTTAGCGTTCCGCGTATAATGGGTTATTAGTTAAAAAAATATAGGGGTCAATTGCTTTTGATCCCTTATATACGCAGCTTAGACGAGCTATTACCAAGGTTTTGTTTATCTATAATCATTATAAGTTAAACAAATTAACAATTATTTAACCGAAAGTCATTAAACCAAACTGTAGTTTCGCCGTCAAAGTAGCGTAAAGGATATAAGTTTTAGTAATCCTCAATCATAGAGAAAGCTAAATTTCCTTAAAAAAAATAGAAATAGTAATTGAAAAAAAATCGAATGAAAAATTTTTTACTGCTTGCCTCATTTTTAATTTGCTGGATAGGATATGGTCAAAGCTCCGGAGAAAATAAAACGATAACGATTACTGGAAAAGTTATGGAAGAGGGTACAAATGTTCCCTTAGCTTATGCTACCTTAGTATTGCAAAATATCGACAATCCATCGGATATCAATGGTGGCGTTTCAAATGACGACGGTGTATTCAGTGTGGAGGTACCTGCCGGAAATTATAAAGCTAGTGTAGAATATATCGGTTTTAAAACCTATGTCTTAGCTCAAAAAGAATTTAAAGAATCGGTAAACTTAGGGACCATTAACCTCGCTGTAAATGCCGCTGAATTAGAAGGTATAGAGGTGGTAGGAGAAAGAACATCTGTTGAAGTACGCTTAGATAAAAAAGTGTACAACGTAGGGAAAGACTTAACCAATAGTGGCGCCACGATTAGTGATGCCTTGGGAAATATTCCTTCGGTTACTGTAGATGTAGATGGAGCTATTGCCCTTCGAGGAAACGGTAATGTTAGGATACTAATTAATGGAAGACCATCAGCCTTAGCTGGTTTTGGTTCTACTGATGCCTTACGCCAATTACCTGCCGACGCTATCGAAAAAGTAGAGGTAATTACAAGTCCTTCTGCAAGGTATGATGCAGAGGGTACTGCCGGAATCTTAAATATTGTATTAAAAAAAGAGGAAACCCGAGGGTTTAACGGAACCATTAATACCACCTTGGGTTTTCCTGTTGCATCTTCATTTACTTCTAACCTTAACTTGAGAAAAGATAAATTTAATTTATTTAATACCATTGGCTACACGTTTCGTGAACCACCAGGAAATGGTTTTTTTGACAACACCTACGTAGAAGGTGCTTTCGATCGAATTATAGAAGATCGCGATATAAACAGAAGAAACAGTGGCTTTAACTTGAATTTAGGCATTGAATATTTTTTAACAGAAACATCTTCCTTAACCGCCAGCGCTTTTGGGAGACTAAGTGATGGAGAAGATGTTACCGAAAATAATACGATTCGCTTTATTGGTACCGATATCAACAGTACTACGTTAAGGGTAGAAGATGAACAAGAAGAAGATAAAAGCATACAGTTTTCTCTTAATTACATCAATGATTTAAATACCGAAGGGCAAAGGCTTACTGCAGACTTGCAATATTCCTTAGATAAAGAAACAAAACCTACTACGATTTTAGAGAACAACACTTTTCCGGATACAGAATTAGTGGCCCGTGAAAATATTAATGAAATTGAGAAACAAAATGAATTTTTGGTGCAGATTGATTATGTTTTACCTTTAGGTGATGCGCAATTTGAAGCGGGTTATCGAGGAAACTGGGAGGAATCAGATACTGATTTTGCTCTGGAAGAATTTGATATAGATTCTGGAGTATTTGTTCCTAATTTGGGACTTACCAATAGGTTTTTGTTCAACCAGAATGTAAATGCCTTATATACGCAATATGGTAATAAATTTGGTGATTTTTCATTTTTATTGGGATTACGTCTAGAGAACACGCAATTAAAAGGTTTGGTCACTGGAGTGGATTTGGCAACCTTGCAGGAAGCTATTGGAGAGGGTGTTGATCTTGATTTTAATAAAAATTATTTGGGCTTGTTTCCTACCATTAACTTAATTTATGAGTTAGCAGAAACTGAAAGTGTAACCTTAGGGTATAACCGTCGAATAAACCGACCTCGTGGTTATTTCATTAATCCTTTTCCGTCCAGATCCAGTCGTACCAATATATTTCAAGGTAATCCAGATTTGAACCCTGCTTTTGCAGATGCCTTTGATCTTGGATATTTAAAAAGATGGGACGAGCTTACCTTAACCTCTTCTGTGTATTATCAAAAAGAGACAGATTCTTTTGAAAGAGTCCAGGAAGAAACGGGTCAAGTAACCACAGATGGTATTGTAGTTATTCGCTCTATTCCCATTAACCTTTCCACAAACGAACGCATAGGTGCTGAATTAGGACTTCTTTATAATCCAGAAAAATGGCTTCGATTGAACGGTAGTTTTAACTTTTTTCAATTTAATTCAGACGGAGTTTTTAATGGTGTTAATTTTGGTGCGAAAAATACAAGTTGGTTTTCAAGATTTAGTGCTAAGGTGACCTTGCCAGGAAGTATCGATTGGCAAACCAATGCATCATACCGTGGTCCAACAGAAAATGCACAAACAAGAAATGAAGGTATTTTCTCGATAGATTTAGCGTTTAGTAAAGATATTTTAAATAGTAATGGAACCTTGGCTTTGAGTGCAAATGATTTGTTGAACTCAAGAAAAAGAATAGCATTAACTCAGACCCCTTTCTTTACTTCTGAAAGCGAATTTCAATGGCGTGAACGTCAAATTACCTTATCATTTATCTACAGAATAAATCAAAAGAAAAATCCAGAAAAACCAAGAGGTGAAAATCGTGATGACAATGATGAAGAGGGTGGTTACGGCTCTAAATAAAACTATTTTTGTCACTCCTAGTTTTTTAGGATAGAAGACCAAATACGGCTTGAAGTGCTGAGCTCAAGACGGTATCACAAGTAAAGAAAAGCCTCTCGACATCGAGAGGCTTTTCTTTTTTTGATTTTGAAATGATACCATAGGGCTTACCTGCGTTTCATCACTAGGCTATCAGCAGGATAATTGTTTTTTAAATAGCTCATTTGGTTTTTTGCCCAATCTATAACTAATGTTCTTTGTTCATCTGTTAAATTGGCCTCAGGATGAAGCCCCAAATAGGTGTAATCTTCTAAGGGCATTTCTTTCTTTTCAACCATTTCTATAGTTTCTTCCAATTTGTGGTTTTGAACCGCAATAGATTTTTTGGTGAACTCTGAAAAGTTTAAATGTCTTTTTCCATCCACAACATGATCGTTAAGCCACCAAGCTACGGGTTGCACTTGAGCGTACCAGGGATACTCTGTTTTGTTAGAATGACAGTCGTTACAAGCTACTTTTAAAATATGATTTACTTCCGCTGGAACTTCATATTTTGTGGCTATCGCGTAGGTTTCATCATTCGAATCATTTAGATCAGGGCGAATAAATTGTATGACAATAAACACAATGGCAAGAGTTATTATTAGTTTTTTAAACATGGCGTTGGTTTTATAAATTTATTAAAGATAGAAAATAATAAAAACCAAGTGGTTTCTCGCGTTAAAAAATTTTAGGGCTGTTGTTGTATTTTATTTTTTTCTAAGGCTACAAAACTAGAAATACTAGAGCTTAATAGCCATGTGATTTTTTGTTTTTGAAATACGTGACCAGCCCTTTTACGCTTTATTCAGGCTAGCTTTTTTTTTAGCGAGACTTAGGTCATATAGGCACTTAAAGATGGCCAAAAAATGAAATTTTTTTATAAAATTTGAGGTATAGATGCCTTATCCGTAATGAATTTTATTTTAAAATGTTTGCTAAAATGTAGAAATAATTTACTTTTTTTTATTCTTATAAATCGCTAATAATCATATAGATACATGCTTATCGGCAAAATGTTGATAAAATGTGGAAAACCTATTTGGGCATACTAAAAACTAAAGGGAATAAATAATGACCTTTACATCTCGCATAAGTATATCATTTAAAATTTTGTTTTGAAATATGGAAATTACACACCTCATTAAGAGAGATTTTACCAAAGAATCTTTTCAGTTACTCAAAATTACAAGTGCCATTTTGAAGGCAATGACTGCTGTAGATCACGGTACGTTGGGAGATGCAGAGCGCATCTCAAAGAACGTAAATACCGCTCTTTTAGAACGTAAATCTTTAGATAAAAACTATTTACCCACAGTAGAGGAAGTTCAAGATTTTGTAGAAACCAAATTAATGGAAGCTGGTTTTTTTGATGTTGCAAAATCCTATATTTTATACAGAAACGAGCAAACCTTAAAGCGTAAATCGAATATTTTCGAAAAGCGAATTAACCTTAAGCCTTACGAATATCCTCAGTTATATGAATATGTTCCTGCGATAAGGCACTCGTACTGGATTCATACAGAATTTAATTTTACAAGTGATATTCAAGATTTTAAAACGGGATTAAGCGAAATAGAACGCAGCGCTATTAAAAATACCATGTTGGCTATTTCTCAGATTGAAGTGGCTGTGAAAGGTTTCTGGGGCGATATTTATCATAAAATGCCAAAACCAGAAATTGGTTCTGTGGGTGCCACTTTTGCGGAGAGTGAAGTAAGGCATGCTGATGCGTATTCTCATTTGCTAGAAATTTTAGGCTTAAATGAAGAATTTAAGCTATTAAAGAAAAAACCGGTAATCATGAAACGCGTGCAGTACTTAGAATCTGCCTTGAAAAACGCAAAAAGTGATAATAAAAAAGAATTTTCAGAATCTATTTTGCTTTTCTCTTTGTTTATCGAACACGTTTCTTTGTTTTCGCAATTTTTAATCATTATGGCCTTTAACAAGCATAAGAATATGTTGAAGGGAATTTCTAATGTCGTTGAAGCCACATCAAAAGAAGAGCAGATTCATGGAGATTTTGGTATTGATATCATAAAAATTATTAAAGATGAAAATCCAGATTGGTTTGATGCGGAGCATCATGATATGATACAAAATATGTGCAAAGAAGCTTTTGCTTCTGAAAGCACCATAGTAGATTGGATTTTTGAAAAGGGTGAGTTAGATTTCTTACCAAAAGACGTAGTGAACGAATTTATTAAAAAACGTTTCAATAATTCTCTTGAAAGCATAGGGGTCGATAAAATATTCGATATTGACGAAAGCCTTATGGTGCAAACCGAATGGTTTGATGATGAAATTATAGGTACAAAACATGGCGACTTCTTCGTAAAGCGCTCCATTAATTATAGCAAAAGAACCCAAAGTATAACCAGCGACGACCTTTTTTAAATGAACAAATTAAGCAACACCCAAGAAAGTAAAGTAGAAAAAATTAATGAAGGCGAACATCTAGTACATGCTAGAAAAGAAGCCTTGGAAAATCACAAAAAGAAATCAGATAAAGGCTTTGAATGGTTGACAGACCACAGTCGAGATTTTTTAAATTCGGGCTATTTAGCACCTGGTTTAACTGCAGAGCAGCGCATTAGAGAAATTGCAGACAGAGCAGAACAAATTTTGAAGATACCTGGGTATTCGGATAAGTTTTACGGCTACATGTCCGACGGTTTTTACTCCCTAGCTTCTCCAGTCTGGTCTAATTTCGGTAAGGAAAGAGGCTTGCCTATTAGCTGTTTTGGATCGCATGTTGCGGATGATATGGGTAATATTTTATACACACAATCTGAAGTGGGAATGATGTCTAAACTAGGTGGAGGTACTTCAGGGTATTTTGGAAAAATTAGACATCGCGGTGCTGAGGTGAAAAACAACGGTCAGGCTTCTGGTGCTGTTCACATCATGCAACTTTTTGAATCTATGGTAGATGTGGTAAGTCAGGGATCTGTGCGTCGTGGACGTTTTTCTCCATACCTTCCGGTAGAACATCCAGACATTGCTGAATTTTTAGAAATTGGAACAGAAGGGAACCCTATTCAAGAGTTGACTCATGGTGTTACGGTTACGAATGAATGGATGCAACAAATGGTAGATGGAGATGATGCTAAACGTGCTATTTGGGCGAAAGTATTACAACGTAGAGGAGAAATGGGGTATCCCTATATTTTCTTTAAGGATAATGCCAACAATGCTGCGGCCGATGTGTATCAGGATAAGAAGTTACCCATTTATGCAAGTAACTTATGTACTGAAATTATGTTGCCTTCAAACGATAATTGGTCTTTTGTTTGCGTACTATCTTCGGTAAACTTATTGCATTATGATAAATGGAAAAATACAGACGCTGTAGAAACAATGGTGTATTTTTTAGATGCGGTAATCACTGAGTTTTTAGAAAAATTAGAGGTGTATCGTGATTCTGAGAGTCGTGAAGATCGTCAAACATTTTTGTTTATGGAGCGCGCTTACAACTTCGCTAAAGAAAACCGTGCTTTAGGTCTAGGTGTATTAGGATGGCATTCATTATTGCAATCAAGAATGTTGCCCTTCAACAGCCAAGAAGCCTATAATCTGAATTCGGAAATTTTTAAAGAAATCAAAGAAAGATCGTATAAAGCATCCGAAGAATTAGCCGAAAAGTTTGGTGAACCTGAAGTGCTTAAGGGTTACGGAAGACGCAATGCAACTTTAAACGCTATTGCTCCAACAACCTCATCTGCTTTTATTTTAGGGCAGGTTTCACAAGGAATAGAACCTATTTGGTCTAATACTTATGTAAAAGATATTGCCAAAGTAAAAACGACTATCCGAAATCCTTTTCTCGTAGATGTATTAGAGGCGAAAGGAAAAAATACAACCGAAGTATGGCATAGTATTCGTGACTATGATGGCTCAGTACAGCATTTAGATTTTTTAACGGATGTTGAAAAAGAGGTGTTTAAAACCTATTCAGAGATAGATCAGATGGATATTATTTACCAAGCGGCAAATCGCCAAAATCATATCGATCAAGGACAGTCCGTAAACATTATTGTGCATCCAGATATGCCTGTAAAAGAAATCAATAAAATACATGTTACAGCGTGGAAACTAGGTTTGAAATCTTTATACTATCAACACAGTATGAACGCTGCACAGAAGTTTAAACAAAAGAAAGATTGTGCAAGCTGTGAAGCCTAATTTAATGTCAATACCAATAGTAAAAAAGCCCTTTCAAAGGGCTTTTTTTGTTTTTGATGTGTAAAAAATAGACAGTAGGTATTTAATTCGGTTACGTGAATGTTTTTGTTTTTAAAAAAATCCGAAGGCTGCTAAAATTAAACAAATAACAACCCCAATAAGAATAATAACTAAAACACCAACCATAAGAGTTAGGAATCCGTTAAGTACTTTAGTACTAATTGTAACATCCTCCATAATGATTTATTTTACTTAAAAGTATGAAATAAAACCCTAATAATCATTAATTTAATACAATAAATCGATAAGCTGCACTTTAAAAGAGTTTTGCGCGAATTCAAGTATAATTGAAATTTCTACGCACGGTATTTGGTTCAAGATCCTTGAAATTAAGACCGTTCAAAACACACTAAAGACTTCATCTAGCCTAAACAAGCAAGTGATCTAATCTTTTATTTACTTAATCTTTGGCTAAGTTCTTCTAATTCTACGCCTTTGGTCTCTGGCATCATAAATTTCACAAAGGCCAGTTGTAAAACCATCATGCCCGCAAAAAATATAAATATAGGCCAAGGGTTGTCTTTAAAAATACCGTTGTCACTATCTAAAAAAATAGGAGTAATTAAGGTGATGATGGCTGCAAAAACCCAATGAACACCTGTTCCCCATGATTGTCCGGCCGCTCTTACTTTATTTGGGAATATCTCAGAAATAAACACCCAAATAACGGCACCTTGCCCAATGGCATGAGAGGCAATAAATACGAGAACAAAAATTAACAAAAGCGTAGCACTTGCTCCCGTGTAAAAACACCAACCAACCATACCTAAACTAATAATATAGCCTGCCGAACCTATGAACATCAATTGCTTTCTACCTAATTGATCTATGAGTCGAACTCCAAGTAATGTAAAGATTAAATTAACAATACCAATCGATATAGAAGCAAAGAGCGAATCTTCACCTCCTAAACCAGCACGTTCTAGAATTTCAGGGGCATAATATAAAACAAAGTTAATCCCAGATAATTGGTTAAAAAATGAAATTAAAAAGGCTAGTAAAATAGGTTTGTTAAAGCTACCATTAAACAGTTTTTCTTTTGAAAGATTACGTTGTAAGGACTCTTTTATCTCTTTAAGCTTAGTGATCGCCAATTCTTTTGTTGAAATAGTTGCTAACACTTTTAAAGCACCCTCGTCATCATTTTTACGAATAGCAAGCCAACGTGGGCTATTAGGTATTTTTAATACCATAAGCGTATAAATGAGGGCAGGTATAGCTTCAACGCCGAGCATCCAGCGCCAATCATTAATACCATCAAATCCTTTTAAAAAGTAGTTGGATATAAACGCGATAAAGATCCCAAAAACAATATTAAATTGATACGAAGCTCCCAATTTACCTCTATTTTCAGCACTTGATATTTCAGAGATGTAAATAGGCGCTGCTACAGATGAGGCTCCAACGCCTAGGCCGCCAATAAATCTAAAGAATGAAAACAAATACGGGTCAGGTGCAAGGGCAGAACCCAAAGCGGAAATGGTATAGAGAACTCCTATCCAAAACAAGGTTTTTTTCCTCCCAATACGGTCACAAGGAATACTTCCTAAAAGGGAGCCAACTACGGTACCCCATAAGGCCATCGACATGATAAAAGTGCCATGAAACCAAGGGGAGGTATTCCATAATTGTTTAATAGGGAGGTTGGCACCTGAGATAACAACAGTATCAAAGCCAAATAAAAATCCAGCAAGAGCTGCCGTCAGTGCTATTCGTATAATTTTTGAGTTCATTAGTTCGTTGGTTTTTGTAAAACTAATGAAAAAATCAAATTAAACTTTTTATATAGGTCATTATAATGGTAGTGGCTCCTTTATTCTTCGCAATATAGTCGGTATTGATGTTTTTGGTGCTGCTATAATGTGCTTCGGAACTTAGTAGCTGCTTTAATTGCGAGCTAAATTCTTCGAGGCTAGATATCGTTATAATTCCTTTTTGGAGGACTAGATCTTCTGCTTCCTTAAAGCCCTTGTATTTAGGACCGATAAGCACAGGAATTCCAAAGACAGCTGGCTCTAAGGTATTGTGGAGCCCAGTGGCAAAACCGCCTCCAACATAGGCAATATCAGCATAGCGATACACTTTGGTGAGTAAGCCAATGGTATCGATAATCAAGACATCGAACTGAGAAATTTTCTTAGTATCTAATTCAGAATATAAGATTACTTTCTTTTTTATCGCCGCTGCTAGTTTCGCAATAGCTTCTTTTTTTATCGTATGCGGTGCCAATACAAATTTGATGTTTTCGGAGGAATTATTTATGTAGCGTGTTAAAATAGCCTCGTCTTCTGGCCATGTGCTTCCAGCAACAAAACAGCGCTTTTCTTGCTTAAATTTCTCCATAAAATCAAGATGATTATCTTGGTCTAAAATTTTTAAAACACGATCAAATCTAGTATCACCGCTGATCGTCACATTTTTTAAATCAATACGATGTAGTAGTTTTTTTGAATGCTCGTCTTGAACAAAAAAATGGGTAAATGCAGACAGACTTCTTTTTAAAAAACCACCATAAAAATTAAAGAAAGCCTGTTTTTGATTAAAAATAGCAGAGACCAATAAAGTAGGAATTTTTTTCTGTTTTAAAACAGAAAGGTAGCTGGGCCAAATTTCGTATTTCACGAAAATCACTAATTTGGGGTTGACTAGCGCTATGAATTTTTTAGCATTATGTAGGGTGTCTAAAGGCAAGTAGGTCACTACATCAGCGGCTTTGGTATTTTTTTTTACTTCATAGCCCGAAGGCGAAAAAAATGTAACTAAAATGCTATAGTTTGGATACTTTTTTTTTAAGTCTTCTATGATGGGTAAGCCTTGTTCAAATTCTCCCAACGATGCCGTATGAATCCAGATTACCTCGGATGCATCAGAAAGCTGTTGCGACAAATAGGAATACACATTTTTTCTTCCGTCCACAAAAAGTCTTAGTTTGGGACTAAAAAAAGCGGCAATTTTTAAAAAAAAATTGGCCAGGTGTACCAAGAAATTGTAAATAAAATGCACTTTAATTTTCTTTGGGACTAAATTACACTTCTTTAGAGAATTACACAGAACTGGTCGCAACATTTTACATTTTAGGGAAATATGATTTTTTTTGATGACTTACATTATTTGGAGTTTTACAGCATGGCTATGGAAAAAAATGAGTCGAAAAAATATCAATTCATAAGCAATTGAAAAAAGTTTAAATCAGGATACTAGTTGCTTCTACTACTTTTTGTAATTTTACAAGTATAATTATGAAAAGATGCGAAAAATTCAAATGGTTGACCTAAACGGTCAATACGAGGCCATTAAGGAGCAAGTAAATGCTACGTTTACCACAATTTTAGAAACTTCGGCCTTTATTAATGGTCCAGAAGTACACGGTTTCCAAAAAGATTTAGAGGAGTATCTAGGCGTTAAACACGTAATTCCTTGTGCCAACGGTACCGATGCCTTACAGATTGCGATGATGGGGCTAGATTTAAAACCCGGTGATGAAGTGATTACCGCAGATTTCACCTTTGCGGCTACGGTTGAGGTAATTGCATTATTGCAATTAACGCCTGTTTTGGTTGATGTGCATCCTGATACGTTTAATATCGATGTTAAAGCGATAGAAAAAGCGATAACTTCGAAAACCAAAGCAATTGTACCTGTTCATTTATTTGGACAATGTGCTGATATGGATGCTATTTTAGCGCTTGCAGAGAAGCATAATTTATATGTGATTGAGGATAATGCTCAGGCCATCGGCGCAACGCATACACATGCTGACGGTAAAAAACAAAAAGCAGGTGTTATGGGCCATGTGGCAGCAACTTCTTTTTTTCCGTCAAAGAATTTAGGGGCTTATGGTGATGGTGGAGCTATTTTTACAAATGATGATGCTTTAGCCCATACCTTAAGGGGTATTGTGAATCACGGCATGTATGAACGCTACCACCACGATGTGGTGGGTGTAAATTCTCGTTTAGATAGTTTGCAAGCAGCAGTGCTCAGAGCAAAACTGCCCTTGCTAAACCAATATAATGCGAAACGAAGAGATGCTGCTAAAAAATACAATGCCGCGTTTAACGCCATAGCTCACATCGAAACGCCAGTAACGGTGAATGCTTGTCAAGGCATTTGTGACACTTGCGATTGCCATGTATTTCATCAATACACCTTAAAAATCACAAACGGGAAAAGAGACGATTTGGTAAAATACCTAGGAGAAAAAGGAATCCCCTGTGGTGTGTATTATCCAATTCCATTGCATAAACAAAAAGCCTATCTTGATGATCGGTATAAGGATGCGGATTTTCCAGTGACCAATTCCTTAGTGAAAGAAGTTATTTCATTACCCATGCATACAGAGCTCGATGATGAACAGATTGCCTATATTACAGATACAGTCATCGGTTTTATGCAGCATTAAATATATAATTACTATAGTTTTGGCTCGTTCAGTCATAGACGAAAACAAAAGTAAATGAAAGTATTAGTTACAGGAGGCTTAGGGTTTATAGGTTCGCACACCGTTGTTGAATTGCAAAATCAAGGTTTTGAAGTTGTGATCATTGATGATTTGTCGAACTCTTCAGAAAAAGTGTTAGAGGGTATCGTGGCCATAACGGGAAAAAAACCTTTATTTGAAAAACTAGATTTAAAAGAAAAAGCTAAAGTAGAAGATTTTTTTAACCGACATACAGATGTGGAGGGGGTGATACATTTCGCAGCCTCTAAAGCCGTTGGAGAAAGTGTGGAAAAACCGCTGTTGTACTACGAGAACAACATAAGTACCTTGGTGTATCTCTTAAAAGAATTGTCAAAAAAAGATAATGCAAACTTTATCTTCAGCTCATCGTGTACCGTTTACGGGCAGGCAGATGAAATGCCAATTACAGAAAATGCACCAGTGAAAGCAGCGGAATCTCCATATGGTAATACCAAGCAAATAGGGGAAGAAATTATTTCAGAAACCTGTAAAGTGGTACCTTCTTTAAAGGCAATAGCCTTGCGCTATTTTAATCCGATGGGCGCACATCCAAGCGCTGAAATTGGGGAGTTGCCTATTGGTGTGCCTCAAAATTTGGTGCCATTTATTACGCAAACCGGTATTGGTATGCGCGAACAATTATCTGTTTTTGGGGATGATTACCCAACTTCTGACGGCACCTGCATTCGTGATTATATTCATGTGGTAGATTTAGCCAAAGCTCATGTCATTGCCTTACAGCGATTAATCGGTGGTAAAAATATTTCAAATTACGAAGTGTTTAACCTTGGTACAGGGACAGGAAGTAGTGTTTTAGAAGTCATTAAAAGTTTTGAAAAGGTTTCAGGTAAAAAATTAAACTATAAAATAGTAGAACGAAGGTCAGGCGATATTATTTCTGCGTATGCAAATACCGAAAAAGCAAATAAAGTATTGGGCTGGAAAGCAGCATCGACTTTAGATGAGGCTATGAAATCTGCTTGGGATTGGGAGGTTAAAATTAGGACTTAAGGCTGCTATCGTATTTTTTAGCGCATAAAAGTATTTAAAGGGCGTAGAAATTATGTATATTTCTACGCTCTTTGTTTTTTAAATTATCGTAAAATGAAACATAAACTACTTTTTATTGTATCCTTATTTCTTTTCCTTTTTAGCAACGCACAAGACACCTATTTGCATTGTGGTAAAATTATTGATGTTGCGACAGGAAAAACACTCACTGAAAAGACCATCATAATTTCAGAAAATGTTATTAAAAGTATTAAAAACGGCTATGTTTCTGGTACAGAAAATGATGTGATGATTGATTTGAAAGATAAGACCGTATTGCCTGGTTTTATCGATTTACATGTGCATATTGAAAGTGAATCCAATCCTAAAACCTATGTGGACCGTTTTACTGATAATGAAGCGGATATTGCTTTTAAAGCTACCGGATATGCTAAAAAAACCTTGATGGCTGGTTTTACGACGGTGCGAGATTTAGGCGGAACAGGGGTTAATATCGCCATTCGTAATGCAATCAACAAAGGTATTGTCGACGGTCCAAGAATCTTTACCGCAGGAAAATCTATCGCTACCACTGGCGGTCATGCCGACCCTACAAACGGGCGCAGTCACGAATTCACAGGCGACCCAGGCCCAAAAGAAGGCGTGGTAAATTCTCCAGACGAGGGAAGAAAAGCAGTGCGTCAACGCTATAAAGATGGTGCCGATGTGATAAAAATAACCGCTACTGGTGGGGTGCTTAGTGTTGCTAAAAACGGTAAAAATCCACAATTTACGATTGATGAAATTAAGGCAATTACAGCAACTGCTGATGATTATGGCATGTTAACCGCAGCACATGCGCATGGTGACGAAGGAATGCAACGTGCCGTACTAGGCGGAATCAAAACCATAGAACACGGTAGTTACATGAGCGATGCTACTATGGATTTAATGAAACAATACGGAACCTATATGGTACCCACCATTACGGCGGGGAAACAAGTAGCAGAAAAGGCTGCCGTGCCGGGTTATTTTCCTGATGTGGTGGCTGTTAAAGCACGAGAAATTGGGCCCTTAATTCAAGGCACCTTCGCGAAGGCGTATAAAAAAGGGGTAAAGATTGCTTTTGGAACAGATGCAGGGGTCTTTCCGCATGGTTTAAATGCAAAAGAATTTGGGTATATGGTCGAGGTAGGAATGCCTGCCATCGAAGCGATACAGTCGGCGACGATCACTAACGCCACACTGTTGGGAATGTCCGATGAGCTAGGACAAGTGAAAGAAGGTTTTTTGGCAGATGTAGTGGCGGTACAGGGAGATCCTTTAAAAGAAATTTCGGTCTTAGAAAAGGTTGTTTTTGTCATGAAAAACGGAGTGGTTTATAAAAACGAATAATGTATACATCGCTTCTCGTCATCCAAATAAAGACATCTGGTCGTAATTACACTAATGATAGTTGACTTTGTAGATAGTAAAGTGTTGTTACAAGCCTCCATAGATGAAGCCTTGTACGAAAAATTAGTAGCGCAAATTACCAAAGACTTTGGGTTGGCGGCTATTGCTGTTGAATTGCCTTTACAAGTTTCTCCTAAAAATTTAAAGACGATACTGCATCAAAAAATCTATCAACTTATGTTAGATCGTTTTACGGATTATTTAAATGTACTGTATATCGTTGATGTTTCGGAAAAGTCGATAAAAGAAATACAAGCTATAGACCCGATTGAAATTGCAGATCAAGTTTCTTTTTTAATCTTAAAAAGAGAGTATCAAAAAGTGTGGTTTAGAAATAAGTATAGCTAAATTCTAATTAAAAATACACGCGTACAAATGGGATAAAGGCATCCGCATAGATACTGCGATCATCCTGTAGAAGATTGTATTTTATACCTACCATAAAATTTCTATTTCCATAACCGGCGCCAACAAATAGGGCTGGGCTCCAATAATTATCAATACTATCAGGTGCACCTCTTACAGCCAATTTTCTATTGATTCTCAGGGTTTCTAGTTCTGCGGAAAGTTGAATGGCAGGAATTACGTTGTATAAAGAAATAAGACTACCGCCATAGGCAAAAAGCGAATCATCATTTATTTTTGCATAATTAAAACTCAATTGGGTGCCTGCCGCAAATTGGTCATTGAATTGATAAATTGCACTTGGTGAAATAGCGCCATTGAAAAATCCGTCTCCGAAACCTAAACCAATGCCCCCTCCAAAGCGAACATTATTCCAAAAATCGCTTGAAGGCCTATTTTGTGAAATCCCTAGGTGTACTAAGAGTAGAAGAATGATATTTAAAAAGTGATTTTTTAACACGATTTTCTTTAAAACCTTCATAATTATAAAATTTCATTAATATTAGTATCGAATATAGGACTAGAATATTGAAATGTTGTATTTTTGTTTAAATTTTATTCACAGGGAAGAGAAAATTATTTATGGATAAATATTCCTTTTTAAACGCTGCACACACTTCATTTTTTGCAGAGTTATATGACAAGTATTTAGTGAGTCCGGATAGTGTAGAGCCAAGTTGGCGCTCATTTTTTCAAGGATTCGATTTTGGTCAAGAAAGTTTACTAGACGAACTGGAGACCCCAACACGTAGCGAAACGAATTTTTCGCCATCAACTACCGAAATTCCGCAATCATTACAAAAAGAGTTTCAGGTAATTAGGCTAATCGATGGCTATAGAACCAGAGGGCATTTATTTACCAAGACAAACCCGGTTCGCGAAAGAAGACAATATTCCCCAACTTTAGACATAGAAAATTTTGGGTTAGCAGAAGCTGATTTAAATACGGTCTTTAAGGCTGGTGAAGTTTTGGGCATAGGCTCAAGTTCGCTGAAAGAAATTATCGACCACCTTAAACGTATTTATTGCGATGCTATAGGGGTAGAATACATGTATATTAGAAATCCTGAATATGTAGAATGGATTCAAAACTGGTTGAATGTCAATGACAATCATCCAAAATATGATAATGACCACAAGAAGCATATCTTAAAAAAATTAAATCAGGCAGTTTCATTTGAAAGCTTTTTACATACCAAATATGTAGGTCAAAAACGATTTTCGATAGAAGGTAACGAATCTTTAATTCCTGCTTTAGATGCTGTGGTGGAAAGAGCAGCAGAATTAGGCGTGGAGCAATTTGTCATGGGAATGGCACACCGTGGAAGGTTAAATGTTTTAACAAACATTTTCGGTAAGGCAGCCAAAGACATTTTTAGTGAGTTTGATGGCAAGGACTATGAGCAAGAAATTTTTGATGGTGATGTAAAGTATCATTTAGGGTGGACTTCAGATCGGAAAACCAACAACGGTACTAAAATAACTATGAACATTGCACCGAATCCGTCGCATTTAGAAACAGTGGGTGCCGTTGTTGCTGGAATTTCTAGAGCAAAGCAAGATGCAAAGTACAAGGATGATTTTTCTAAGGTATTACCTATTATTGTTCATGGAGATGCTGCGATTGCAGGTCAGGGTCTTGTGTATGAATTAGTTCAAATGGCTAATCTCGATGGTTACAAAACAGGTGGAACCATACATATCGTGGTCAACAACCAGATTGGTTTTACGACCAACTATTTAGATGCAAGATCATCTACCTATTGCACCGATGTAGCTAAAGTAACCTTGAGCCCAGTTATGCACGTGAATGCTGACGATGCTGAGGCCGTAGTGCACGCTTCGTTATTTGCTTTAGAATATAGAATGCGCTTTAAAAGAGATGTTTTTATAGATTTATTAGGGTATAGAAAATACGGGCATAATGAAGGAGATGAGCCGCGTTTTACCCAGCCTAAACTGTATAAAGCTATTGCAAATCACCCAAACCCTAGAGATATCTACGCCGAAAAGCTTTTGCAAGAAGGGGTTATCGAAAAAGATTTTGTCAGTCATTTAGAAGAAGAATATAAAGCAAGTCTAGAAGAAGAATTAGAAGATTCTAGAAAAGAAGATAAGACGGTTATTACGCCATTTATGGCGGATGAATGGAGTGATTTTACCGCAGTGCGTGAGTGGGAAATGTTAGATACCTATGACACCACTTTTGAGAAGAAAAAATTAACCGAAATTGCGAAAGTAATTACAGCGCTACCTAAGGAAAAGAAGTTTTTACGCAAGGTCGAGAAATTGGTAAATGATCGTAAGAACATGTTCTTCAAAACCAATAACTTAGACTGGGCCATGGGCGAATTATTAGCGTATGGTTCTTTATTAGCCGAAGGTTTTGATGTGAGAATGTCAGGTCAAGACGTAGAAAGAGGTACCTTCTCTCACCGCCATGCTGTTATGAAGGTAGAAGAAAGTGAAGAGGAAGTAGTATTGCTCAATTCAGTGGCTAAAAACCAAGGGAATTTCTCTATTTACAATTCTCTTCTATCAGAATATGGGGTTGTTGGTTTTGATTACGGTTACGCTATGGCTAGCCCCAATACCTTAACCATTTGGGAGGCACAATTTGGAGACTTTAGTAATGGTGCACAAATCATGATTGACCAATATATTTCTGCAGCTGAAGATAAGTGGAAATTACAAAACGGATTGGTAATGTTGCTGCCACATGGCTACGAAGGCCAAGGAGCGGAGCATTCTTCGGCTCGTATGGAACGCTATTTACAATTGTGTGCTAGAGATAATATGTATATTGCTGATGTTACGACACCAGCACAAATGTTCCATATTTTACGTCGACAAATGAAGGCGAATTTTAGAAAGCCTTTAATTATCTTTACACCAAAGAGCTTATTAAGACATCCAAAAGCAGTTTCAACAGTAGAGGAATTAGCAGAAGGGAGTTTCCAAGAGGTTATAGACGACGCTACTGCGAACGTTAAGAAAATAAAGAGTCTTGTTTTTTGTACCGGTAAGTTTTATTACGATTTGTTAGCGCAAAGAGAAGAACTAAACCGCGATGATGTAGCCTTAGTGCGTATTGAGCAATTGTTTCCAATACCTGCCGATAAGCTTAAAGAAATTACCAAAAAGTACTCCAATGCAAAAGATATTGTTTGGGCACAAGAAGAGCCTAGAAATATGGGTGCCTGGAGCCATTTAATGATGCATTACAGTGAGGCTAGTACATTTAGAGTAGCATCAAGGCGCTTTTACGCATCACCAGCGGCTGGTAGTGCAGTGCGTTCAAAACGTAGACATCAACAAGTAATAGATTTTGTCTTTGACAAGACAAAAGATAACATGACAAAAACGATAACAAAACAAAATAATACAAAGTAGGATGATTTTAGAAATGAAAGTTCCTTCTCCGGGAGAATCAATAACAGAGGTAGAAATTGCATCTTGGTTAGTAAAAGATGGTGATTATGTAGAAAAAGATCAGGCAATTGCAGAAGTAGATTCTGATAAAGCAACCCTAGAACTTCCTGCTGAAGAAAGTGGTATTATTACCTTAAAAGCAGAGGAAGGTGATGCCGTTGCTGTTGGTGAAGTAGTTTGTTTAATTGATACGAGTGCTGCTAAACCAAGTGCTGGTAAAGAAGAAACTTCCGAAAAACCTACGGCAGCTAAAGAAGAAAAAAAGGCTGAGAAACCAGCCCCAACAAAAGAATCCTATGCCACAGGTACTGCCTCACCAGCAGCGAAGAAAGTGCTGGCTGAAAAGAATATGTCAGCAGACGCCGTTAAAGGAACGGGTCGAGATGGAAGAATAACGAAAGAAGACGCAGTTAATGCAAAACCTTCTATGGGTTCTCCTACTGGCGGTACGCGTGGTGAAAGTCGCTCTAAATTATCGATGCTTCGCAGAAAAGTTGCGGAGCGCCTTGTAAGTGTTAAAAACGAAACGGCAATGTTAACTACCTTTAACGAGGTTGATATGTCGCCAATATTTGAATTAAGAGAGCAGTACAAGGAAGATTTTAAAAATAAACACGGTGTAGGCCTAGGATTTATGTCTTTCTTTACTTTAGCTGTGGTTAGAGCATTGGAATTATTTCCATCAGTGAATTCTATGATTGACGGCAAAGAAATGATTTCTTATGATTTCTGTGATATTAGTATTGCGGTTTCTGGTCCAAAAGGACTCATGGTGCCGGTCATTAGAAATGCGGAAAACTTAAGCTTTAGAGGTGTTGAAGCCGAGGTAAAACGATTAGCGATACGTGCAAGAGAAGGAGAAATTACTGTGGATGAAATGACAGGGGGTACCTTTACCATTACCAATGGGGGTGTATTTGGTTCTATGTTATCTACACCAATTATCAACCCTCCACAGAGTGCTATTTTAGGAATGCACAATATTGTAGAACGACCCGTTGTAAAAAATGGAGAAATTGTTGTGGCCCCGATTATGTACGTAGCCTTATCTTATGATCATCGAATTATTGATGGAAAAGAATCCGTAGGATTTTTAGTGGCTATAAAGGAAGCCTTGGAAAACCCGAGTGAGCTTTTAATGGAAAACGATGTGACTAAGGCATTAGAATTATAGTACCATACTGAAATAACGAGCTAAAAAAAATCCTGAAGAAACCATCTTCAGGATTTTTTTTATTTAAGAATACTTTGAATTAGTTACAGCCCATATCTTGTCTTGATAGCGCATCTGCATTTGGGAAACAAAGGCCTGTGGGTAATGACGTGGGGTTGTAGCGTTGCAAGTTGCGATCTACTAAACTTTTTTCAATAAATTCGGCTAGTAAATCTATTTCGTGCTCACTAAGGCCTAAGGGTGAAAATTCAGTAGCTAATGAACTAATTGGTACATTAGCATTCTCTTTTAGCGCATTATTCTTATAGGCAATCACCTCTTTAATCGTGGTAAATGATGCTCCGTGTCCAAAAAATTCAACATCTGCTAAGTTGTACAATTGAGGTACTTTAAAGCTATAGTTGTCTGAAGGATTATTTGTAAAACCCCCGCGGCCTTTTTTGTTGGCCTCATCAACAGTTCCATGAACACCATCACCCGACAAATCGTTCATACCCAAAGCATAAAAAGCTTCAGAATTTAAAGCGGGACCTGAATGACACTGAAAACATTGTGCTTTGCCAAAAAACAAAGCTGCTCCTTTCTTTTCATTCGAAGTCATTGCATTAGTATCTCCTTTGAGCCAATTTTGAAAATTAGTGTCGTTCGCCAATAAGGTTCTTTCATAGGCTGCTATGGCTAGCCCAGCAGTAATTAAAGTGTATCGTTCAGCCAGATCAACTTCTGGAAAAGCATCGTTAAATAATGCTTCATAGTTGTTAGTAGAACAAAAAGTCTGGTTGATATCCATTCTATGTACTGTTAAACCAGCTATAGCCTGAGTTTCTACACCTTCAAAGCCTAAATGGTTTACTGCCTTGGGAGTTCCGACGGTCCAGTTGGCTTCTGTGCCTACATTTAAATCCGTAGCGCCAAATTGTCCATTCCAAAGCATTAATTTTTGATAGGCTGAATTTAATACGGTGGGTGATTTAATAGGTTGCACATCGACAATATCCGCTGTAAAATCGGGTGCCATAATACGTGCTTCTCCATGCAAGCCAAAACCCATTCCACCGTCACCAATACCTTGTTTAATACCACTTTGAAAACCCGCTGCGCTGTGATGGCAGCTCGCACAAGAATAGGTTTTTTGGTGTGCTTCTTTCTTAGAATTCACACCAATTCCCGTTTCGTGAAACAGTAATTTGCCTAACAATACTTTAGCCTCTGTTAAAGGGTTATTAGGATCTGCGGGAATATTGGCGAAATCATCACTCTCAGGGAGCACAAAATAGTCAAGATTGCCACCTAGAGCAATTAGCTTATCCTTTAATTTTTGATCTTCAAGTTCACTTGAAATTTCAATATATCCGGTATCTTCAGCACAACTGCTAAAAAAAACCATGACGATACATAAGGAAAAAATTTTGTAGGTTACTTTGGAAAACATAATTGGTATTTAAAAAGGGTATCGGCGAATGTAAATAAAGCGTGGAAAAGAGCGCTATGATTATCGCTCAGGAACCTATTTACTAGCTAAATAGCGGTTATCTTAAATAAATACATTTCTTATCATAGTCAATAATGGCTTTGCCTTTCTTGAGTACATCGGCACCAATAATACCATCTACAGGGAGTGCGTTATGAGCAACAAGGGCTTCATTAACATGAACGAGATCAAAAAGTACTATTTTTAATTTAGGATAGTTCCAAGCGTTAATTTCTAAGCTATTTTTTGTAGAAATAAGCGTTTCCATATTTGTTGCTCCAGCCCCGGCAGCTTTTATTTTCGACTCCTTCGAAGTAAGCTTGAAGTATTCGATTTTATCAAAACCCACACAAGTGTTTGATGCGCCGGTATCTACTATAAACCGCCCAACGATGCCATTAATTTTTGCCTGTATTTCAAAATGATTAGTCGCGGTTAAGTCAAGCTTGGTTTTAGAATATCCCTTAGTTTGTAAGAACTTTTTTAGTGTTTTCAATTTGCTTTTTTTCAAAGATACTGCACTTTGTACAGGTAGAATATGCCAAGGCGCATTATTTAAGAACTTAAATAGTAGCAGACAAGCCTGATAATTCTATTTTTGTACCATGATAATTACCGATACACATACGCACCTTTATAGTGAAGCTTTTGATAGGGATAGAGATGAGGTCATAAAACGCGCTTTAAAAAACGGAATTCAACGTTTTTTTATTCCGGCCATCGATTCTAGCTATACCGATGCCATGTTACGATTAGAAAAAGCCTACCCTGAACATATTTTTTTAATGGCGGGACTGCATCCAACCCACGTTAAAGAAGATTTTGAAAAGGAATTACAGCACATCGAGGATTTGTTGGCAAAACATACCTATTATGCTATAGGGGAAATTGGGATTGATTTATATTGGGATAAAACCTACTTGAAACAACAACAAACCTCCTTTAAACGACAAATTCAAATCGCTAAAAAACACAAATTGCCAATTGTAATTCATTGTCGCGATGCCTTTGATGAAGTTTTTGAAGTGTTAGAAGATGAAAAGTCTGATGATGTATTCGGAATATTTCACTGTTTTACAGGAGATTTTGAACAAGCACAAAAGGCTATATCGTATGGGATGAAATTGGGAATTGGGGGTGTGGTCACTTTTAAAAATGGAAAAATCGATACTTTTTTAGAACAGATCGATCTAAAGCATATTGTTTTAGAGACCGATTCGCCTTACCTAGCTCCTGTGCCTTATCGAGGTAAACGAAATGAAAGTGTTTATTTGATGGAAATAATAAATAAATTAGCCTTGATTTATGATAGCACGGTGGCAGAAATTGCAGAAATTACCACTCAAAACTCCAAAGAAGTTTTCGGCATTTAATAGCGTTGTATGAAAAAAACAAAAATTTTACTGATCTATACAGGCGGGACCATTGGGATGATGAAGGATTATAAGTCTGGGGCATTAAAGGCATTTAATTTTGCAAAATTGCTTAAAAATATTCCAGAATTAAATCAACTAGATTGTGAAATTCAAAGTCATTCTTTTGAAACACCAATAGACTCATCAAATATCAATACGGAGCATTGGGTTGCCATTGCAACAACTATCGAAGAAACATACCATGAATACGATGGTTTTGTGGTGCTACATGGTAGCGATACCATGAGTTATTCCGCTTCGGCATTGAGTTATATGCTTGAGAATTTGTCAAAACCTGTTATTTTTACAGGATCCCAATTGCCCATTGGTGATCTTAGAACCGATGCCAAAGAAAATTTAATTACCTCTATACAAATAGCAGCATTGCGAGAAAAGGATAAAGCAGTAATTCAAGAAGTAGGCTTGTATTTTGAATATAAATTGTATCGAGGAAATAGAACTACGAAAATAAACGCAGAGCATTTTGAAGCCTTCGCTTCTTTAAATTATCCTGCCCTTGTCGAGTCTGGAGTGCACTTAAAAGTTCATTATGAGTATTTGTTAAGGCCAAATAAGCTAAAAAAGTTCGTGGTTCATAAAAATTTAGATACGAATGTTGCCATTTTAAAATTATTTCCTGGATTCAATGAAAACCTACTGAAAAGTGTTTTAAATACTCCAGATTTAAAAGCCTTAATTATTGAAACCTATGGTGCGGGGAATGCCCCAACCGACAAATGGTTGATTGATCATCTAAAAAATGCAAAAAAAAATGGAGTCCAAGTTATTAACGTAACACAGTGTTCCGGAGGAAGTGTTATTATGGGTCAGTATGAAACTAGCGAGCAGCTTCAGCAAATGCAAGTAATTAACGGTAAGGATATTACCACTGAAGCCGCCATTACTAAGCTGATGTATTTATTAGGAATGGATGTTTCCCCAAAACTCTTTAAAACAATTTTTGAAACGCCACTTCGTGGAGAAATGATTTAAAATTAACTTTAATAATTTCGTTTAGTACTTTTTTTTTTGTTAATTCGACGCCTTGAAAAAATTGTATTGAGAGAGGTGGCCGAGTGGTCGAAGGCGCACGCCTGGAAAGTGTGTATACTCCAAAAGGGTATCGAGGGTTCGAATCCCTTCCTCTCTGCTTTTAATTTTTTTAATTTTTTAATTGTAAAAATTTTTTATCTTTAACCCATTAACTAATCTAATTTAAGTTTGAAAGAAATGAAAAGATTATTCTCTATCCTAGCTGTAGCTGGGTTATTTGTTATCAACACAAATACTGTTAACGCAAATGTAACTGCAAACGCACTTACAGCAAACCTTTCTGCAACTATTGCTACTACGGCAACAATGATTCAAGATGCTGCCGAAGCAACAACTGAAGCTGAGAGAGGTTTCGTTCAAGTTTTAAAGGAAAAATTTATTGAAGGTGGCGCTGGCTTCATGGGTATCGTACTATTATGTTTGATACTAGGTTTAGCCGTTGCTATTGAAAGAATTATTTATTTAAACTTAGCAACAACCAACACTACAAAACTAAAACAAAGAGTAGAAGATGCATTAGCTTCAGGCGGTGTTGAAGCTGCGAAAGAAGTTTGTAGAAACACTAAAGGACCTGTTGCGTCAATTTTTTACCAGGGCTTAGACAGAGCTGGTGATAGTGTTGAATCTGCTGAAAAAGCTGTTGTAGCTTATGGTGGTGTTCAAATGGGACAGTTAGAAAAGAACGTTTCTTGGTTGTCTTTATTTATCGCTATTGCACCGATGCTTGGTTTCATGGGTACGGTAATTGGTATGATTCAGGCCTTCGAGAAAATTGCTGCTGTTGGTAACTTAAGTGCCTCACTTATTGCAGGTGATATTCAAGTAGCCTTATTAACTACGGTATTTGGTCTTATTGTGGCGATTATACTTCAAATTTTTTATAATTACATCATCGCTAAGATTGATAGTATTGTAAATGATATGGAAGACTCATCAATCTCTTTGATTGATATGTTGGTAGATCACAAAAAATAAGTCGGACTTAAATACCCAGTAAAATGCACAAAATAATAAAAATAATATTAATAGTTCTCAGTATTGCAGGCTTCATATTATGGACTCAGATGCCAAGTGGCGATATGATGCCCTCTGAAGCCATTGGGAGTAGTTCTATGAACTTTATGTTCATAATTACATTTATCCTATTAGCTTTTGCAGTAGCTGTGAGCTTATTTTTCGGATTAAAAAATGTTTTTTCTTCACCGGAAGGTTTAAAAAGAACATTGATTGGTGTTGGAGGTTTAGCGGTAGTAGCCATCATTTCATACTTCGCAGCCTCTGGAACTGATGTTAATTTAGAAGCGATGAGAGCCAAGGGTTTAGAAGCTGAAGAAAGCACTGTTAAATATATCGGTATGTTCTTAAATATCTTCTTTATCTTGACAATCTTCGCTGTTGGAGCAATGGTTGTTCCGGGAATTAAAAAAATGTTTAACAAATAAAAATAAACTATTATGCCAAGAAGAGGAGCACCACCAGAGGTTAATGCCGGTTCTATGGCTGACATCGCTTTCTTATTACTTATCTTTTTCTTAGTAACTACGACTATCGAAACAGATGCTGGTTTGGATCGTATGTTACCGCCAATAGATGACAGCGTAGTTGACCCTCCTATTATAAAGCAGAAGAATATTTTTACTGTTAATATCAATAGAGATGGACGACTTTTAGTTGAAGATGAGCTAACGGATATTAAAGATCTAAAATCAAGAGCAGTTGCCTTTTTAGATAACGGAGGGGCCGCAAATGGCACTGAAGATTATTGCAACTATTGTCAAGGTAAAAGAGATGAATCGTCTTCTGATAATCCTAACAAAGCCATTATCTCTTTAAAAAATGACAGGGAGACAAAGTACAACATCTATATCACGGTTCAAAATGAGATTGTAGGTGCGTATAATGAATTGCGTAACAGAGAGGCACAGCGTTTGTATAAGCGTAATTTTACGGAAATGGAAGCGGAATATTCGAATCAAGAAACTCCTGACGAAAGAAAAGAAGTTCTTAAAGAGCGAATCAAAAGAATTCAAGAGTTATTTCCTCAAAAGTTTTCTGAAGCTGAAACCTCTACAGGTAATTAATCGATAAAGTTAAAAAGAAAAAATATGTCAAAATTTAACAAAAAGAAAGATGCAGCGGTTCCGGCAGTGAATACGGCCTCGCTTCCAGATATTGTTTTTATGTTACTGTTTTTCTTTATGACCGTAACGGTTATGAAAGATACCTCTGTTAAAGTTCAAAATGAACTTCCAAAAGCAAGTGAAACTAAGAAATTAGAAAAAAAGGATCAAGTGATTACGATTTATGTAGGAGCACCTACTGATGAGTATCAAAAGGTTTTTGGGAAAGAGGCTAAAATTCAGTTAAATGATAAGTTTTCAAGTCCGGCTGAAGTTGGTCCTTACATTTTAGCAGAAAGAGCAAAAAAATCGGAAGATTTGCAAAACGTTTTAACTACTTCTTTGAAAGTTGATAAAAATGCCAATATGGGTATTATTTCAGATATAAAGGAAGAGTTAAGAAAAGTTAATGCGCTGAAAATTAATTACACCACCTTTGAAGGTGACGCATTCGATAATCTTAATAGATAATCAAAATTTCTTTCAAAAGGATAAACGCTTCAAATTTTTATTTGAAGCGTTTGTTTTTTTAGTCCTATTCTATAGTAACGCACCAGCTTAGAAGTCCTTAAATTTAAGAAATAGCTAAGTTTGAGTTCTCTTTGTTTAACCTACCAACCTTTGGTTGGCAACCTGAAAGTCTTTTAGGTTTATATGCCGTTTTGAATCTAGTTTATTTTAATATCTTTGGATGATGATGAAATTAATAGGGTATTTTTTTCTAAGCCTTCCTATGCTGTGTTTTGCGCAACCCGAAGAAAGTACATCGGATGTAAGCGCTAGCTACTTAGAAGACCAAATTTATTTGGGGATTCATTATAACCTGCTGGGGGATAAGCCTAATGATGTTTTTCAGCGCAATTTTTCGTACGGTTTGCAAGTAGGGGTACTTAGAGATCTTCCTTTAACTGCAAATGGAAGGCTAGCCTTAGGTATGGGTTTAGGCTATGCAGTGAATTCGTATTACTCGAACATCATTACCACAAAGACAAATGGGGTAATTAGTTATCAATTCGCTGAAGACGATTTTGAGTACAACAGAAGTAAATTTCAAACGCATAGTTTAGAATTGCCACTCGAGTTCCGTTGGCGTAATTCCACCCGAAATAGATATAAATTTTTTCGAATTTACTCGGGCCTGAAGTTCAATTATAACTTTAGCAATTTATCAAAACTAGTAACAGATTCGGGTAAAACTAGTTTTTCAAATTCAGATATTGAAAAACTGCAATACGGCTTAACTCTGAATGTAGGCTACAATACCTTTAATTTGCATTTATACTATGCTTTAACCGACTTTATGAAAGACAACACTGTAGTTGATACTGGAGAAAGTTTATCGCTTAAACCGCTTAGAATTGGCTTAATATTTTACTTGTTATAACCAATAAGGAATCGTAATAAATTGTGAGACGATTCCAATGATCAGACCCGTTCCTAGGGTTATGGTATTATGAGCTCTAAAATATAATCTAGATGAAGCTATAAGGCCTGCCATTACAATGAGCAAACTTATAGAAAAGGTAAGGTTAATTTCAAAATGAATACTTAAATTAATCAGGTACATGCTTAAGGTGCCAATGCCCAACATATGAAGACTTCCTTTGAATTTTACAAACAGCAACATGAGGTAGGTAAACAAGGCAATAATAAGGCCTATAAAGAAATAATACAGTTCAGCGGTGTAATTGTAAGGAATTACCTTATAAATGATCATTAAGAGCAATGCTAAGCTTATAAAAAGGGGATACTTACGTGCTTTGGTACTTGGAAAAAAAACTGAATTTACAAAACCCATATTTCTAAGGATTAAGAAACAAATGATCGGTACCATGACTGTGAGGATAAAAATAGGAAGTAGATTGCCAATTTTCATGGCAACCGTGGTGTATTTTTTACTGACTAAAAAATAGCTTAGGGTACCATAAATTGGAATAAATATAGGATGAAATACATAGGAAATAATCTTATAAAAAACTTTCATTAAATTTCTTTACGCATTCTAGCTACGGGAATACTCAATTGTTCTCTGTACTTAGCAACAGTTCTTCGTGCAATAGGATATCCTTTTTCTTTTAAAATATCGGCTAATTTGTCATCCGTAAGTGGCTTTCTTTTTGATTCTTCTCCTATTACAGTTTCTAAAATTTTCTTTATTTCCTTGGTTGATACATCTTCACCCTGGTCATTTTTCATAGATTCTGAAAAATACTCTTTTATTAGTTTCGTGCCATAAGGGGTATCCACATATTTGCTATTGGCCACTCTTGAAACCGTAGAAACATCCATATCAATCTTATCGGCAATATCTTTTAAAATCATGGGGCGGAGCTTGCGCTCATCACCCGACAAAAAATACTCTTTTTGATAGTGCATGATGGTATTCATGGTGACAAAAAGTGTTTGCTGTCGCTGTTTTATAGCGTCAATAAACCATTTTGCAGCATCTAATTTTTGTTTGATAAATTGTACAGTATCTTTTTGAGCTTTAGACTTCTCTTTCGCATTCTTATAGCCCTCTAACATATTGTTGTAATCTTTAGAGATATGAAGCTCAGGAGCATTTCTACCATTCAATGTTAACTCTAGTTCGCCATCTACAATTTTAATAGAAAAATCAGGCACAATATGTTCTACCATTCTAGTGTTTCCACCAGAATAAGATCCGCCAGGTTTAGGGTTTAACTTTTCTATTTCTGAAATTGAATTTTTAAGTTCTTCTTCAGTAATGTTGTGTTTTTGTAGAAGTTTTTGGTAATGTTTTTTGGTAAATTGTTCAAAAGATTTTTCTAAAATTTGAATGGCTAGCTCCACACTCGGATTTAGTTCTTTGCGTTTTAATTGAATAATTAAACACTCTTCTAAAGAAGTGGCTCCAACGCCAGGAGGATCTAATTCCTGAACTATTTTTAATGTTTTTCGAATGGCAGCCTCGTCCGTGTAAATGTTTTGTGTAAAGGCCAAATCATCTAAAATATCAGGAATGGCCCTTCGGATATAGCCGCTTTCATCGATACTCCCTACAAGAAATTCGGCAATAAACCATTCCTCGTCACTCAAGTAAAAGGTATTTAATTGATTGATTAAATATTGATTAAAAGAAGTTCCTGCCGCGTAAGGTACCGTCTTTTCTTCATCATCGGCACTGTAATTATTTACTTGGGTTCTGTATTCCGGAATTTCATCATCACTCAAATATTCGTCTATATTAATATCTTCTGCATTGATACTATCGCTATCTGACTCGTCATTGTAAACATCATCTTCATAGGTATCCTCAAAATTATCTAACTCTTCTTTTCCCGTTTCTAAAGCAGGATTTTCTTCCAGTTCTTGCTTTAAACGTTGTTCAAAAGCCTGCGTAGGCAGTTGAATCAGTTTCATCAATTGAATCTGTTGTGGGGATAGCTTTTGCGATAATTTAAAGGATAAATATTGTTTAAGCATGTATAGGTTCTATTCTTACGTATAAATTTAAGATATTTTAATGAATATACTTTCTGTTTTTAAAACTCAGCATTCTGTGGCGTTCGTGGAAAAGGAATTACGTCTCTAATATTTCCCATTCCTGTAGTGAATAGTACCAAACGTTCAAAACCTAAACCAAAACCACTATGTACTGCAGAGCCAAATCTTCTTAGATCAAGATACCACCAAAGTTCTTTTTCGTCAATATCTAAGGCCTTCATCTTTTCTTGTAAAACGTCTAAACGTTCTTCACGTTGAGAACCACCCACTATTTCGCCAATTCCAGGAAAAAGAATATCCATGGCCCTAACCGTTTTTCCATCTTCATTTAAACGCATGTAAAACGCTTTTATTTTTGCAGGGTAATCAAATAATATGACCGGACATTTAAAGTGTTTTTCTACCAAAAAGCGCTCGTGTTCACTTTGTAAATCTGTTCCCCATTCTTCAATCGGATATTGAAATTTTTTCTTTTTATTGGGTGTACTGTTCTTTAAAATATCAATAGCTTCAGTATAAGAAACTCTTTTAAAGTTATTTTCAGTAACAAATTTTAATTTTTCGATAAGCGCCATATCACTGCGTTCTATCTGAGGTTTTGACTTTTCTTCTTCTAACAAACGTTGCTCTAAAAATTGAAGGTCTTCCTGACAATTGTCCAGTACGTAGGTAATGACTTCTTTGATAAAATCTTCAGCTAAATCCATATTGGCATCCAAATCATTAAAAGCAACCTCGGGTTCAATCATCCAAAACTCGGCTAAATGGCGTGATGTGTTCGAGTTTTCAGCCCTAAACGTAGGGCCAAACGTATACACTTTCCCCAAAGCCATAGCATAGGTTTCTGCTTCTAATTGACCTGAAACCGTCAGGTTGGTTTCTTTTCCAAAAAAATCTTCTTTAAAATTAATGCTTCCATCTTCATTTAAAGGTGGGTTTTTTTGATCTAAGGTCGACACTCTGAACATTTCTCCTGCGCCTTCAGCATCAGAACCAGTGATAATGGGAGTATGAACATTATAAAAACCATTCTTTTGAAAGTACTGGTGTACGGCAAAAGATAAGGCTGAACGAAGACGCATTACAGCAGCAAACGTATTGGTACGTACTCTTAAATGTGCTTTTTCCCTCAAAAATTCTAAGGAATGTTTTTTGGGTTGAATAGGGTAGGCATCAGGATCCGAAGTTCCTAAAACTATGAGCTCATTTACCTGTATTTCTAGGCTTTGCCCTCTCCCTTGGCTTTCTACCAAAGTACCTTTTATCTTTAGCGCAGCGCCTGTAGTCACCTTTCTTAACAAAGCTTCATCAAAATTCTCAAAAGCTACAACACATTGTATGTTGTTTAGGGTAGAACCGTCATTTAGTGCAATAAATCTATTGCTTCTGAAGGTTTTTACCCAACCTTTGATCGTCACTTCTTGTAAAAGATGTTTTGTAGAAAGTAATTCTTTGATGCTAATCGATTTCATGTGTTTTTTAGTGTTTTATAGGCGCAAAGATAGCCTTTTTGATAAAATTGATATTTTGGAGAGGGAGCAATTCTTTTGGTTTTTATTCTAATTCCTCATTTTTTGGTAAAATATCTATTTGTGGTTCTTTGAGCACCTTTTTATTGGCAATGTTGCGTTCTAATGAAAGTAGTAAGGAGGGTAATAAAATTAAATTAGATAACATGGCAAAAAGTAAGGTGGCAGAAACTAAAGTACCTAAGGCCACAGTACCACCAAAGCTAGAAATGGCAAAGACTGAAAATCCAAAGAATAATACAATTGATGTATAAAACATACTCACACCTGTTTCTCTCAGCGCCGCGTACACCGATTTTTTAATTCGCCATTGATTGGCCGTTAACTCTTGTCTGTACTTGGCGAGAAAGTGAATGGTGTCATCCACAGAAATACCAAAAGCAATACTAAATACTAAAATAGTTGAAGGTTTTATAGGGACACCTACATAGCCCATCAAGCCCGCGGTGATGACCAAAGGCAATAGGTTCGGAATTAATGAAATGATGATCATTCTAAACGAACGAAACAAATACGCCATAAATAAGGCGATAAGTCCAATGGCTAAGGCTAAAGATAAAATTAAGTTATTGACCAGATACTTGGTTCCCTTTAAAAAAATGAGGGCGCTACCAGTCATGTATACATGGAAACGATCTGACGGAAATATCTTGGTGATGTTTTCTTGAAGCTTGGCTTCAATGGCTTCCATTCTATCGGTTTTTACATCTTTCATAAAGGTGGTAATCCGTGCTGTTTGTCCTGTAGAATCGACAAAACTCTTCAATAAATTACCGTTATCTGCTGATTTTCTAGCCACATCCATGATGAACGTATTTTCTTGACTGGTAGGTAACTGGTAGTATTTAGGAATGCCATTATAAAAGGCTTGTTTGGAATACTTTACTAAATCAACTACAGAAACAGGTCTTGATAATTCAGGAATTTCATGAACAACTTGGCTTAGTTCATCAATTTTCTTCAAAGTGGGAGCCTTTAGTACACCATTTTTTCTTTGGGTATCTACTACAATTTCTATGGGCATAATGCCGTCAAACTCTTCTTCAAAAAAACGAATATCTTGAAAGAATTCTGCTTTCTTGGGCATGTCTTCAATAGGGCTTCCTGAAATATCAATTTGATAAATACCGATAATACTCACCACCAAAAGGACTATAGAAACCACATAAACCGATATTCTTTTTTCACGAACAATATGTTCCATCCAATTTACAAAGCCATCAATCCATTTTTTGTTCAAGTGTTTTAAATGCTTTGTTTTTGGCAAAGGCATAAAGCTATAAACGATGGGTATGACTAATAAAGAAAGCACAAATATCCCAACGATGTTTATAGAAGCTACAATTCCAAATTCCTTTAAAAGTTGACTATCTGTGATAATAAATGTGGCAAAACCTGAGGCAGTAGTAATATTGGTCATCAATGTTGCGTTGCCAATCTTCGAGATAACCCGTTGTAAAGAAAGTGCTTGATTACCGTGTTTTTTAACCTCTTGCTGGTATTTATTGATTAAAAAAATACAGTTCGGAATTCCAATAACAATAATCAAAGGAGGAATTAAGGCCGTTAAAACTGTAATCTCGTATTGTAAGAGGCCTAAAATACCGAAGGCCCACATCACCCCAATAATCACAACGCACATGGATATAAACGTTGCTCTAAAGCTTCTAAAAAACAAGAAAAATATAAGCGAAGTTACCCCTAATGCAGCGAGGATAAATTTACTTATTTCATTGATGATGCTTTGAGAATTCATCGTTCTGATATAGGGCATACCAGATACGTAGACATTCATTTCGGTTTCTTCCTCAAAAACCTCTATTAAACTTTGTAAATCTTCTAAAATAAAATCTTTTCGAGCGGATGTATTGATAATGTCTTTATCTAAATACACTAAAGTTCGGATCGTTTTTGTTTGCTTGTTATACAGTAAATCTTCATAAAAAGGCAAATCATTAAACAAGTGGGATGCTAAACTGTCAATTTGGTCCTTGGTCTTTAGTTCTTCATGAATAAAAGGTTTTAGCACAAACTCTTGTTTCACGCTATCTTTTACTAATTCTTGTAAATTATCGGTTGATAACACAAAATCTACCTCAGGAAAAGCATCTAATTGCTTACTTAATTTATTCCATCGGTTAAACTTTTCAGGCGTAAATAAGCTACTGTCTTTAATAGCTAAAACCACAATATTGCCTTCTTCGCCAAAGGTTTTTAAAAAGGATTGGTATTGTACATTTACTTCGTGATGATCTGGGAGTAGGTTCGCTTGGGAGCTAGAAAAACGCATTTTATCCCATTGTAAGGCTAAAAAAATGGTAATACCCGTAATGATTAAAAGAATTACTATTCTATTTCTAAGAATAATGTTGGCAGTTTTTGCCCAAAAACCCTTCGTTATTTTTGTAACCATGCTCTATTTTACTATTCTTGCAAAGGTAGAAAATGATTATGGGTATTTGCATATAACACGCCTCTGAATACCTTATAAATAATAAAAAAGAGAGGCTGAAGAATAAAAAAAGCAGCCCATGGCTGCTTTTCTACTTTAATTGTACTCAAAGATTTTTAAACTTTCATGATTTCAGCTTCTTTAACGGCTAGAACCTCCTCAATTTTTCTTGTATAATTATTTGTTAATTCTTGCACATCAGCTTCTGCGTTCTTCTTTAAATCTTCTGAGGCATCATCAAGACCCCTAATTTCTTTATTAGCCTCTTGTCTTGCATTTCTAATCCCAATTTTAGCATCTTCGGCTTCTCCTTTGGCTTGTTTTGCTAAGTCTTTTCTGCGCTCTTCGGTTAATGGTGGTACACTTATAATGATAAAATCACCATTGTTCATGGGGTTGAAACCTAGATTGGCTATTTGAATTGCTTTTTCAATTTCTTGAAGCATCTTTTTTTCCCAAGGCTGTACGGTTAAAGTTCTCGCATCTGGAGTTGCCACGTTGGCTACTTGGCTTAAGGGAGTTTGTGAACCATAGTAATCGACCATAACACTTGACAGCATAATCGGGTTTGCTTTACCTGCTCTAATTTTAGTGAAGGCCTTTATTAAATGGTCAATGGACCCGTTCATACTCTCTTTTGTGCTGTCTAAAATAAATGTAATTTCTTCGTTCATTGTATGCTAATTTTAAAAAAATGCTAACTATAAATTAATGCCTAATTATCAACAACAGTACCAATATTTTCACCTGAAACTAATCGCAATAAATTGCCTTTTTTATTCATATCAAAAACTACAATAGGTAATTCATTTTCTTGACTTAAGGTAAATGCGGTGGTGTCCATAACTTTCAAGCCTTTACTTAGTACATCTTTAAAAGAAATAGAATCAAATTTTGTCGCAGTTTTATCTTTTTCTGGATCCGAAGTATAAATTCCATCAACGCGGGTTCCTTTTAAAATAACATCAGCTTCAATTTCTATAGCTCGTAATACAGCGGCTGAATCTGTTGTAAAATAGGGGTTTCCTGTGCCTCCGCCAAAAATAACGACCCTTCCTTTTTCTAAGTGTCGCATGGCGCGCCTGCGAATAAAGGGTTCTGCTACCTCGTTAATTTGTATAGCAGATTGTAATCTAGTTTGAATTCCTTTTTCTTCTAAGGCACTTTGTAAGGCAAGTCCGTTAATCACAGTCGCTAACATTCCCATATGATCACCTTGAACACGATCCATGCCATTACTCGCTCCAGAGAGTCCTCTAAAAATGTTTCCACCTCCTATCACTATGGCTACCTCAATACCTTTGTCTACCACCTGTTTAATTTCCTCAGCGTACTCAGATAACCTAGCGGGATCAATACCATATTGCTTTTCTCCCATTAAGGCTTCTCCACTCAATTTTAAAAGAATTCGTTTGTAATGCATAGTTTGTGTTTAATTTAAATAATTGTCCGCCGGCTTGGCCTTTGGCTATTCACTTTACCTCCTTTTTTAAGAAGATAAAACTATTTTGTAATAGTTTCCGGTACGGCATAATAAAAAATGAGTGGCCCCTATAAGTCGTGACCACATCAGTAAAACACCTATAAACTTTTAATGGTTCATTTTATGTTTGATGCGTTAAGCTCTAGCAAAAATAATCAAAAATAATTATGACAATAGCGGATATACTAATAATTCTATTGCTAAATCTTTCTGAAAAGTAAAGGTCATCTAATTTATATTTTATAATCTTGCCTAAAAATAAGTTAAGCTTTATTTAGATATTAATATAAAAAAGAATAGATCAATGAAAAAATTTAGTTTATTTCTCTCACTACTAGTATTACTTGTAAGTTGCGGGATAACAAAAAATATAAAGTCTGCGGATAAAGTAGCCATAAAAGTGAGTATGGATTTAGTGAATGTCAGTGATGACAAAGTGTTAGTTGCTTTAGATCCTGGGTCATTTACAAGCGATGAAGTTTCTTTTTATATCCCAAAAACCGTTCCTGGAACCTATAGCACAGATAATTACGGTAAGTATATTGAGAGTTTTAAAGCTTTTGATTATAAAGGGGCTGAATTAAGTGTTTCTAAAACAGATGAGAATACATGGAAAATCAGCAATGGTAAAAGTTTAGATCGCATATCGTACTATGTCAACGACACCTATGATACGGAAGCAGAACAGGAAGAGGCTGTATTTTCTCCAGCAGGAACTAATATCTTGAAAGGAGAAAACTTTATGCTAAATCTTCATGGTTTTGTGGGCTATTTTGAAAACTTAGAAGAAGCAGCTTATGAGATTTTTATAAAAAAGCCTACAAATTTAACAGCTACAACATCTTTAAAAGTATTAAATGGTGCCGCTCTAAAGAGTGATGAAGATGCATTTTACGCATCGCGTTATTTTGAAGTGACAGACAATCCTATCCTCTATGCGAAGTCAGATGTGGTGACTTTCGAAGTAAGCGGTATTACTGTAAATCTAAGTGTATATTCTCCAACGGGTGTTTATAAAGCTAGTGATTTAAAAGAGAGCATGTTAAAAATGATGACGGCTCAGAAGGCATTTTTAGGTACTATAAATAGCACCAAACAATACACTATTTTGTTGTACTTATCTAAAATAGAAAATGACGCCAATGGGTTTGGTGCTTTGGAACACCATACCTCTACAGTCGTTGTTTTACCTGAGCAAATGGATAAGGAGCGATTAGAGCAAGCCATGGTGGATGTTGTTTCGCATGAGTTTTTTCATATTGTAACGCCTTTAAGTGTACATTCTGAAGAAATTAAGTACTTTGATTTTAACGACCCTAAAATGTCACAACATCTTTGGATGTATGAAGGTACCACAGAATATTTTGCCAATCTTTTTCAAATTCAACAAGGTTTAATTGAGGAGGCTGATTTTTATAATCGCATCATGGGTAAAATTAATAATGCCAAAAATTATGATGACAGTATGTCTTTTACCACGATGAGTAAAAATGTATTGGAAGAACCCTACAAAGCAAATTACGGTAACGTGTATGAAAAGGGAGCATTAATTAATATGGCCCTTGATATTAGTTTACGAGAATTAAGTAATGGAGAAAAAAGCGTGCTCTGGTTGTTAAAAGAATTATCCAGTAGGTATGGTGAAAACAAACCTTTTAAGGATGCTGATTTGTTTGCTGAAGTGGTAGGTATGACCTATCCTGAAGTTGGCTTATTTTTTGAAACTCACGTGCTGGGAGAAGAACCTATTGATTACACCAAGTATTTGGCTAAAGTAGGCTTAGAAATGGGCACTAAGGTGGAACAAAGTGGGTACTTTTTGCAAGGTCAAGTTCCTTTTATTGATGTTGATCCAGACAACAATAATGCTATATATGTTCGGGAAGGAATAGAATTAAATAGTTTTTTAATTGATCTCGGGGTACAGGGTGGTGATGTGATGAAGAGTATAGATGGTACGGCTATCACCTTAGAAAGCATTCGACCTATCATTGGTGAGAGTTTTGGTTGGACAGCAGAAAAAGAAATTACCATGGTTGTGATGCGTGCTAATGCGGAGCTAACTTTGAAGGGGAAGGTTGGGACACCAACCTTGAATACAAAAACTATTATTCCAGTTCAGAACGCCACACCAGCCCAGTTAGCCTTGCGTGAAGCCTGGATGAAAGGGTAAGATAACTACAAATGAATATAAGAAAGACGGTCTCAAGATTTGGGATCGTCTTTTTTTGTTTTAAGAAGCTGAGTAAATTAGAATGACTTGCGAATTAAATGCTTATGACGTTTATTTCTTTTTGTTTGGCTTGTTCAGGAAGATCATATAATAAGCGAATTAAGATTGATTCTTTTGATTTTGAGCCATAATACAGTTGTTGTACTATAAAAAAGCCGTTTTACTTTTCAGTAAAACGGCTTTTTAAAAGGTGTTTTGTTAGCTTTTATCCTAAGGTAACACGTTTAAACGAAGTTACGGCTAGACCATCTTGTGCAGAGGATACATAGGTAGCTACATTTATTTTATCATCTTTAATAAAATTCTGATCTAATAAACATTGTTCTTGATCCAAAGTAGTATTATCAGAAATAAAACGTTCCATTTTTCCAGGTAAAATTTTATCCCAAATTTGCTCAGGCTTGCCTTCAGCTTTTAATTCAGCTTTGGCAGCTTCTTCAGCTTTAGCCATTACCTCTGGGGTTAATTGACTCATGGAAATATATTGAGGTACATTTTTAAGTGTTTTACCCAATCTTCCTAGTTCTTCATTCTCTTTTTCAATAACAGCGATTCTAGCCTCAGTTTCTGAAGCAACAAAATCTGCGTCAAAATCCTTGTAAGATAAGGTAGTAGCTCCCATAGATGCAATTTGCATGGCCACATCTTTACCTACTTCTTCGTTCTTCGAAGTTAAACCTACTAAAGCCGCAATTTTGTTGATATGCACATAACTGCCAACATAAGGTGCTTCTAATTTTTCAAAAGCAGTAATGTCTAATTTTTCGCCGATAACACCAGTTTGTTCTACTAATTTATCAGCAACCGTCATGCCACCAAAATCTGATGCTAAAAAGGCTTCTTTAGTGTCAAAATGAAGTGCTTTTTCAGCAAGTTCGTTAGCTAAGGCTACAAAGTTTTCGTTTTTACCTACGAAATCAGTTTCACAACCTAAAACAATAGCTACGCCAGAAGTGTGGTCTGCATTAACTTTTGCAATAGCGGCACCTTCTGTGTTTTCTCTATCTGCTCTTTTTGCTGCAACTTTTTGGCCTTTTTTACGAAGCACATCAATAGCTTTGTCGAAATCGCCCTCAGCTTCAACTAAAGCATTTTTGCAATCCATCATTCCAGCTCCAGTCGCTTGTCTTAATTTATTTACTTCTGCGGCGGTAATTTTTACCATCTTTTTATTTCTTTTTTATAATTCCCGCCTCAGCGGGAATCTTAAATTAGTATTATTTTTTAGCTCTCTTGAGAAGCGCTTGTCATTGCTATTTAGTCCCTAGGGATTCAAGGCTATTCTTCGATACCGCCTTTGGCATTATCTTGCCATTCTTTTAATTCGTCCCATTTTCCTTCAGCAGCCATTTTAGCTTGTTTTGGCCAAGAAGCAGGATTTTTAGATACGAATTTAGGACCAGCTTCTTCTAAAATTTCTTTTAAATCATCTTCTGATTTTGCAGCTAATTGAGCAAAAGTGTTAATGCCTGAATCTTGAAATATTTGAGAAATTTTTGGGCCAATACCTTCAACTTTTGTTAAGTCATCTGCTTTAGTCTCAGCCTTTTTCTTAGCTGGAGCCTCTGCTTTAGCATCTCCATCTTTCTTAGCACCTTCTTTTACTTCAGCTTTTTTCTTTTTTGGAGCTTTTTCTTCGTCACCACCTTCTTTTCCTGATTGCTTCTCAGATTTACGCTCAGATAAACCTTCAGCAATAGCGTCAGTAACGTGTGTTAAGATAGCTTCGATAGATTTTGAAGCATCATCGTTAGATGGAATGATATAATCTAATAATCGCGGATCAGAGTTCGTATCTGCCATAGCGAAAATTGGAATTTTTAATTTAATAGCTTCTTTTACAGCAATATGCTCACGCATCGTATCGACAATAAATAAAGCACCTGGTAAACGTGTCATTTCAGAAATAGAACCTAAGTTCTTTTCTAATTTTGCACGTAAACGATCCACCTGTAAACGTTCTTTCTTTGATAAGGTTAAAAACGTACCATCTTTTTTCATTCTATCAATAGTAGCCATTTTCTTAACAGCCTTACGAATAGTTACGAAGTTGGTTAACATTCCACCGGGCCATCTTTCTGTGATGTACGGCATGTTTACTTTTGATACTTTTTCAGAAACGATATCTTTTGCTTGCTTTTTAGTCGCAACGAAAAGAATTTTTCTACCTGAGGCTGCTATTTTTTTTAAAGCTTCATTCGCTTCTTCTAATTTTGCAGCTGTTTTGTAAAGATTGATAACGTGAATACCGTTACGCTCCATGTAGATGTAAGGAGCCATGTTCGGATTCCATTTTCTTGTTAGGTGACCAAAATGTACACCTGCCTCTAAAAGGTCTTTTACTTCAATTTTGTTTGCCATTTTTTTGTACTTAGTTTACGTTCTGTTGAATTAGCAATAAAGGAGTGGCACGAATTTTTGTGGCCTCCAATATTTAGATGCTAAACTAGTTTCCAAAAAGCTGCATGCCTTCTGGACAACAACAACTTGATTTTTAAAATTTAATCTAGATTCCGAAGTCTTCGGATTAGATTTTCAATGAACTTATAAAAGGTGCTACTTACATAGCACCTTTTAATATTATAGTGTACTGAATTAACTTCAGTAGTGTATTAACGTTTAGAGAACTGGAATTTCTTACGAGCTTTCTTCTGACCAAATTTCTTACGTTCAACCATTCTAGGATCTCTTGTAAGTAAACCTTCTGGCTTCAAAATTAATCTGTTTTCTGCATCTACTTCGCATAAAGCTCTAGATAAAGCTAAACGAATGGCTTCAGCTTGACCAGTAATTCCGCCACCAAAAACATTTACATTTACATTGTAGGTGTCATTCGTGTTCGTTAAAGTAAAAGCTTGTTTTACTTTATACTGTAAGGTTGCTGTAGGAAAATATACAGCTAAGTCTTTTTTGTTGATAGTAATTTTACCATCACCATCTGAAAGATATACACGAGCAACAGCCGTTTTTCTTCTTCCTATTTTGTGAATTACGTCCATTATTTAAGGTCGTTTAAATTAATAACAGTTGGTTTCTGAGCTTCCTGACCGTGTTGAGTACCTTCGTAAACTTTTAAATTACGAAAAATGGCAGCACCTAATCTGTTTTTTGGAAGCATACCCTTTACAGATCGTTCAACGATGCTTATTGGGTTTTTAGCTAAAGCTTCAGAAGCAGTTTGAAATCTTTGTCCGCCTGGATATCCAGTATGACGTACATAGGTTTTAGTTGCCCACTTATTGCCAGTTAAGTTTATTTTTTCTGCATTGATAACTACTACATTATCTCCACAATCTACGTGCGGTGTAAAGCTTGGCTTGTATTTTCCTCTTAATATCTTTGCAACTTTCGAAGCAAAACGACCTAATGTTTGTCCTTCAGCATCAACCAACACCCATTGTTTATCAACAGTTGCTTTGTTCGCGGAAATTGTCTTGTAAGTTAATGTGTCCACAGTATTTTTTTATTTATTAAACACTTAAATCCCGTTTATTGGGGTGCAAATGTACATTAATAAACTTGAATTGCAAATACTTGTTTCTAAATTATTCTTTTTTTTTTAAAGTCTTTGGTTTTAGCGCTTTGAAAGAGCAGGAAAATGCCTTATACTTTTTTAGAGCCTACTGGCAATTTAAAGTTTCCCTTGTAATAATAAGCCGATTATTTCGTTTGGTATACTAAATTATAAATATTCATATAATGAAACGAATTATTTTTACCGCTATAGTATGTGCAACATTAAGCCTTTCATGTTCTGAAGATAAAAATGAAGATGTTGTCATGGGATCCGATTTGGTAGGCGTTTGGGAGTTTTCTGAGTTAGATACTGCCAATGCTACTGGAAATGTGAATTTGCTGAATGATATTTTAATTAGTTTGGTGGCTTCTGGTTGTGATATTCTTAGTTATGACTTTAAAAGTGACCAAACAGTAACGGCTTCTTTCAGAGATTTTACAGCGACTGGTAGAGATGTCAATCCGGGCGGAACGGGCTTGTTGATTGAATGTCCGAGCAATGTTATCACGACTTCTGGTGTTTGGGAGTTAGAGGGAGATCAACTTTCTTTTATTGATACAAGCGGTAGCATTGAAACGGTGACTGTTGAAATCGACGGGAATACCTTAACTATTCCTGGTGAAGTTCTCGATGAAGATAATTTGGAAGGTACCAAAGCCATCTTTATAAAACAATAAAGAACACGACAATACCCAAGTATGAAGTTCGCAAAGGCTTAGCCTTGAGAGCGCAGGCTTAAGGAATCACCAAAGTTAACAACAAAAGTCAAGAGCCAAGCATCTTGACTTTTTTTAATGAGCCTCCAGCCAATTTTCACCAACACCGATTTCAACATCCAAAGGAACACTAAGAGTGTAGGCATTTTCCATCTCTGCCTTGATAAGTGCTTTCATTTCTTCAAGCTCTGGTTTGTAAACGTCAAAAACCAATTCATCATGTACTTGCAAAAGCATTTTGGTTTTATACGAACCAGCAACTAATTTTTTGTGGATATTAATCATCGCGATTTTTATAATATCAGCTGCACTTCCTTGAATGGGTGCATTTACGGCGTTTCGTTCTGCTGCACCACGAACTATTGCATTACTACCGTTAATATCCTTTAAATACCTACGCCTGCCTAATACGGTTTGCACATACCCATTTTCACGGGCAAAATCAACAAGCTCACTCATGTAATTTCGCAATTTCGGGTAGGTTTTATAATAGGTGTCTATTAAATCTTTTGATTCTGCTCTGGATAAGTCTGTTTGATTGCTTAGGCCAAAGGCGGAAACTCCATAGATGATGCCGAAATTTACTGTTTTTGCATTGCTTCTTTGTTCCCGAGTAACCTGGTCAATAGGTACATTAAATACTTTTGAAGCTGTGGAAGCGTGAATATCTTCACCATTTTTAAATGCTTCAATCATGGTTGTTTCTTCGCTTAATGCGGCAATAATTCGGAGTTCAATTTGAGAATAATCGGCAGCCAGTAAGGTATAATTTTCATCTCTTGGGACAAAAGCTTTCCGAACTTGTCTTCCGCGTTCTGTTCGTATAGGGATGTTTTGAAGGTTTGGGTTATTACTACTTAAACGACCAGTCGCAGCCACAGTTTGCATGTAATCGGTATGTACACGTCCAGTACTTGGTGCTATTTGATCAGGTAAAGCATCTACATAGGTACTTTTAAGCTTGCTTAAACCTCTGTATTCTAAAACATTTTTAATGATGTCATGGTCTTTAGCCAAATAGGAGAGTACATCTTCTGCTGTAGAATATTGTCCAGTTTTAGTTTTTTTAGGTTTGGCAACTAATTTTAATTTATCAAAGAGAATGTCACCTAATTGTTTAGGAGAAGCAATATTAAACTCTTCGCCAGCTTGCTCGTAAATGTTGGTTTCCAAGTTCTTGATGTCATTATTCAAATCTTCAGAAAGTGAGTTCAAAAACTTCTCATCCAAATTAATACCTTCTAATTCCATATCCGCTAGAACATGTAACAATGGAATTTCAATGTTATTAAAGAGATCTTCGGTTTTAGCTTCGGTGAGTTCTGGCTTAAAATGTTGCGCTAATTGAAAGGTAACATCAGCGTCTTCTACCGCATATTCTGTTTGTTTTTCCAAGGGAACATCGCGCATGTTCAGTTGGTTTTTTCCTTTTTTGCCAATTAATTCGGTGATGGAGACAGGCGTATAGTTTAAATAGGTTTCTGATAACACCTCCATATTATGACGCATATCAGGATTTATCAGGTAATGTGCTAACATGGTATCGAAGCATTTTCCTTTTACGGATACTTTGTATTTGTCTAAAACTTTAATATCATATTTTAAATTTTGACCTATCTTTTCTATGGCTTCGTTTTCAAAGAAAGGGCGTAATTCTTCTATAATTTTTTGAACTTCTGCCTGATCTTCTGGAAAAGGAAGGTAGTATCCTTTAAAAGCTTCCCAAGAAAATGCAATCCCTACTAATTCTGCGGTAAGCGGATCTAAACCTGTGGTTTCCGTATCAAAACAAACCGAAGCTTGTTGCGCTAAATTTTTTAAAAATAATTTCATGCCCATACCAGGTGCTACACTTTGGTATACATGCGACACCTCTTTAATGGTTTTTCTGCTCGAGTATTCTTGTATGGTCTCTGCAGCGGTATTTGGGTCTCCGCCGAATAATGAAAATTGTCCGCCGCCAGCTTCTTTTACTTGTTCTCTTGCAGTAGCTGTACTGCTTACTTGTGTTACAGTTTTTTCATCTTCTCCAGAGAATAATTTTAAAAACTGATCCTTTAGTCGTCTAAATTCTAACTCTTCAAAAAGCATTTGTACTTTTTCAGCATCTGGTTCAGAAAGTTCATAATCTTTGGCATTAAAGGTTACATCACAATCAATACAAATCGTGGCTAACTTCTTTGAAAGTAAACCCAATTCGGCATTTTCGGCTACTTTTTCCTTCATTTTACCTTTTAGCTTATCGGTATTTGCTAATAGATTCTCCATAGAACCAAATTCTTCTAGGAATTTTTTTGCAGTTTTTTCACCCACACCAGGCAAACCAGGAATATTATCACTAGCATCGCCCATCATTCCTAAATAATCAATGACCTGTTCTGGGCGCTCAACACCAAAACGCTTTTGAATTTCTGGAATTCCCCAAATTTCTATTCCGTTACCCATTCTTGCAGGGCGATACATAAATATATTTTCAGAAACCAACTGCCCAAAATCTTTATCGGGAGTAACCATAAACACTTTATAATCTTCTTTTTCGGCCTGTTTTGCGAGTGTGCCAATAATATCATCAGCTTCCCAACCTTCTAAAACGACAACCGGGATATGCATGGCTTTTAAAATATCTTGGATATACGGAATAGCGATCCGGATGGCATCGGGTGTTTCAGAACGGTTGGCTTTGTATTCAGGAAAAAGCTCCGTACGCTCTGTGCTTCCGCCTTTGTCAAAACACACGGCGAGGTGATCTGGTTTTTCTCTTCGTATCACGTCTAAAAGCGAATTCATAAACCCCATAATAGCAGAAGTATCCATGCCTTTGGAGTTTATTCTTGGATTTTTAATTAATGCGTAATAGCCGCGAAAAATTAATGCATACGCATCGAGTAAAAAAAGTCTTTTTTGTTCTGCCATTGTATTTCTTATTGAAGGAACTTGTTCAAGAATTTCAAAACTACGAAGATTATATAAATTTTCTTCGTTGCAAGTTAGTTTTGTGTTCCTTACTTTAGAGGCAAAAATATACCAAAATGTTAGTGGAAGTTTGTGCTAATTCGTTAGAATCTGCTTTGAATGCGCAGAAAGCTGGAGCAGACAGAATAGAATTATGTGCAGAATTAGGTCTAGGCGGGATAACTCCTTCTTTTGGCTTTATAAAAACGGTAAGAGCGCAAATTAATATTCCTATACATGTGCTGATTCGGCCAAGAAGTGGCGATTTTACCTATGACCAGGCCGAATTTGAAAGCATGCTGCACGATATTGAGGTATGTATAGATTTAGGTTGTGACGGTATTGTTGCAGGAGTTTTAAAGCAAAACCTAACTTTAGATCTAGGGCGAACAGCCATTTTGAAAAAAGCTTCGAAACATTTGAAATTCACCTTTCACAGAGCTTTTGATTGGATTACAGATCCTTTTGAAGCCCTGAATCAATTAGACGACATTGGGGTAGATGCTATATTAAGCTCAGGACAAGAGCAAAAAGCCATAGATGGTATTCATTTACTAGGGCAATTGCAGCAAAAAGCTAAAAATTGTACCCTTATTGCTGGTAGTGGAATTCATAGTGCCAATGCGCTAGCCTTTAAAGAAAAAGGATTTAAAGCCATTCACTTATCAGGCACTAAGTTTTATCCTAAAAATGCCAATTTACCGCGATTGCCCATGAGTTCTTTAACTTTTTTTCAAGAAGACAAAAAAATTATTTCAGATCTTAATGTGATACAAGAAGTTGTAAATAAGGTCAAATAAATAGCAAATGAAGCCACTGTTTTCTGAAATACAAATACCTTTGTAAAAAAAAATGCTACGCTGGATCTTTTTTATTATCCTTTATTTCGCTTTAGGTGTCTATACCTTACAAGCCTTAAAAACCGCATCTCGATTTCCATGGGTACACTTTGTGTATATAGCGCTGTTCTTTTTAGTGTTGGGAAATTTTATATATCAATTTACTTTTGGCGCTAGCGATGGTAAAGTTTTAAGTGTTCCTAGAAGCTATGCTTTTGGGTTTATGTTGGCTATGATTACCTTTAATCTTATTACGGTCCTGTTTTTGTTCTCCGAGGATATTTTTAGGTTTTTGTCAGGTATGTATCAAAAGTTTTTCGGAATAGAAAAAACCTTCACTTTTCCGGAACGCCGCAGTTTTTTAAGTTTAATTGCCTTGGGCATCGCAGCAGTACCTTTCGGAGCCTTGATTTTTGGGATGTATAAAGGCAAGTATAATTTTAAAGTTTTAAAATATTCGTTAGAGTTTGAGGACCTGCCTGATGCTTTCGATGGCTACCAAATCACTCAGATTTCTGATGTGCACAGCGGTAGTTTTGATAATCGAGAGAAAATAGCCTATGCTATAGATTTGATCAATAAACAAGAGAGTGATGTGCTTTTTTTTACAGGAGATTTGGTAAATAATAAGACCGAAGAAATGCACCCTTGGAAAGATTTATTTACCAGCCTTGAGGCTAAAGATGGGAAATATTCTATTTTGGGTAACCATGATTATGGAGATTATGTGGACTGGGACTCGGAGGAAGAAAAAGAACAGAATCTAGAAGATTTAAAACAGCTACAAAAAGAGATAGGTTTTGATTTGCTTTTAAATGACAGTAGATACTTGACAAGGGGAGCAGATAAAATTGCGCTTTTAGGCGTTGAAAATTGGGGTAGGGGCGGCTTTAAAAAGGCAGGTGATTTAACGAAAGCGGCAAAGAATATTAAAAAGGATGATTTTAAAATATTATTAAGTCATGACCCGAGTCATTGGGAAGATGTAGTGCTAAAAGACGATTACCACTACCATTTAACCTTAAGCGGACATACGCACGGCATGCAGTTTGGTATAGAAATACCTGGCTGGCTAAAGTGGAGCCCAGTTCAGTGGCGCTATACCTATTGGGCGGGAGTGTACAAAGAACTTGGGCAGTTTATTAATGTGAATAGGGGGTTTGGGTTTTTAGGCTATCCAGGACGTGTTGGAATATGGCCAGAAATCACCGTGATTACCTTAAAGAAAAAGAACCTGATATAGTTTTTTCTAGGTTTAAAGAGACAAAAGTCTGTTGTGCATTAATTTTTTAACAATTTTTCTTATTTTTGAGAAACCAATACAATTTTCTTCTATGTCTAAATTTGGCGAACTTATAGAATCTAAAACTCCGGTGTTGTTAGATTTTTATGCGGAATGGAACGAACAGTCTACAGCCATGCACGCAGTGCTTCGTGATGTTGCAGCGGCCTTAGGGGATAGGGGTAAAGTGATAAAAATCGATGTTGACAAGAATAAAGAACTGTCACAGGCCTTACGAGTGAAAGGCTTACCTACCTTAATGATCTATAAAAACGGAGAAATGATTTGGCGCCAAAGTGGAGAGCAAGATGCCAATACCCTGATCGGTATCCTCAATGAATATATTTAAAAAATAAAAAAAACCGAGATGAAGATCTCGGTTTTTTTATGCTACTCTTGAAGTATGGGAACAGTGTCTAATTCCGATTCCGATTCTACGCTGTTGTCTATCGTGTTAGCGTCTATTAAATCGGGATCCATGGGCTCCGAATCGCGAATCAAAGGCTCGTCGCTACCGTCAACAAATCGACTAAACTTATCGATATATTCATTAAAGATGAGCGTTTCTTTTTCCGCAATTTCTCGGTCTCCATTTCTAATGACAATATCAATATTTCTATTGTAAGCTTCCATGTCTGTGATAATATCATTCAGTTTTTCGTACTGCTCATCGAGCGGCATACTAGCGTAAAAATTAAGTCGCTCTTGATAAATTATTTTTAATTTCTCAAATAAGTCACGTGCTTTTTTTGTTTCTCCAACTTTGTAATAGCCATCAACAAAAGGCTCCACAAAAGCATGATATTCAAAGTAATCAACTGGCATATTGGTCATGGCAATATCAATCATTTCTTTTGCCTTACTGATTTTATTTTCATTGATAAGCTGTTCTACTAAACGAGCAATATTACCCCTGAACGATAAGCCTTGAATCCTAGTTTGTGTATCGTGATAAATATCAGGGCTTCCTGAATTGCCCCAATCCCACTTTTTAACAATATCATACATTAGCTCACTATCAATTCGTCCCATTTCATAAGAGCGTTTGTCGAACTCTGTTTTAATAGGCACTAACTTGTACACTAAACCATCTAACTGCAAATAATCTTTCAGCCAAATATATTCCCCATCATCGAAGCTACCTCCCGAGAAATAAATTGGCCTCTTCCAATCGTTATTGGCGAGAATATCAAGCATGAGAAGGCGGTTTTTAGGTAGGGCACTTTTGGGTAGTTCAATATCAATAAAATCGACAATTAAGGCAGAATCCTTCTCTTTTACCAATCCGCTTTTTAATACATTTTCCTTATTCACAGGAATACGAATATGGTTGGTTGGGTAAAACACAATGTCTAGGGTGTTCTCAGGATACTGACTAACATCTACATCTTGAGAAGCTGATAAAACACTGCGTAATTTTGTTCTTGGCTCATCGCTAGCCACCCAATCCATGAATGCTTTTATATCCCAGCGAGATTCTGAAATATTTTTATTGTAAAGTTCATCTACATTTTGGTAGTATACCACGTCTCTTGAACCTAATCTGTATTTTTCGTGTGTTAGTTGCGAAGGTATAGGGTCGCTTTCGTAGGCTTTTTTCTTCATCTGGTCAATGTACCAATCTGTTTGAAACAGACTCGTATTGATCACGCGAACGTCCGTTCTGTAGCCTTCTATTTCTTGCGCAAACCACAGCGGAAAAGTATCGTTATCTCCAATGGTAAACAGCATGGCACCAGCATTTTCTTGGGTAGACCCCAAATAGGCTTTTGCCGTGCTTTCGGCCGTAAACCGGTTAGACCTATCGTGATCGTCCCAGTTTTGGTACGCCATTAAAAATGGTACTGCAAAAAAGCAAATGACGGTTAGGGCCGGTGCTAAAATTTTTGGGCTGAGTAATTTTTTAAAAGCATCAAACAAACCATAAACCCCTAGCCCAATCCAAATGGCAAAAATATAAAATGAGCCCACTAAGGAATAATCGCGTTCTCTCGGTTGAAAAATACCGGGGTTGGTGTAAAACTGTATCGCAAGTCCGGTAAATAGGAAAAATACTAAAAGGACCCAAAACTGTTTTGGGTTTTTGCCAACTTGAAATAATATGCCAATAATACCCAGTAAAAGGGGTAAAAAGTAGTACAAATTTCGACCTTTATTCTCTAAAACTTCCGTGGGTAAATTTTCTTGACTTCCAATAGCCGGTCGCATAGCGTCTAAAAACGTAATACCGCTTAACCAATTGCCATTTTCGTCATAACGGCCTTGTTTGTCGTTTTGTTTTCCTGTGAAATTCCACATAAAATAACGCCAGTACATATAACCGAACTGAAATTCGAACATATATTGAATGTTTTGCCAAACGGTCGGGGGTTGTACTTCTAGGTAATCACTAAATCGGTTTAGAAAACCTATATATTCTTTTTCTCCAATTTCTCCTTGAGCAAAACCAGTTTTAAGTTGTGCTATAGCTGCTTTTAGTTCTTCATTATTTGTGGTCGGCTTGAAATCTAATGCGCCAAAATAACGCATGTAATTTTCGGTATTTTGTTCGCTCCACATTCTAGGTAAAAAGCCTACGTGCTTTTTATTAGGCCCCTGAGTTGCGTTCTTGTATTTATTGACGATGATGTATTTTCCAGATTTTTCGTCTCTTTCATATTTGGGTTTGTCGTCTTTTTCTTCTCCTGCACCTGCAAAGGCATTTGAGTAATAAGCCCCGTAAATAGGGCTATCAACACTAGGGTACTGCTCTCTATTGTAATAGGCTAATAATGAACGGGCATCAGAAGGATCGTTTTCATTGATTACCACATCGGCATTAGCCCTTATGGGAAGCATGAGCCATGAAGAAAATCCTAAAAATAAAAACAGCAAAGATAAAACTACGGTATTCGCTGTTTTGAAATCGTGCTTTCTGGTGTAGTTTAATCCTAGATAAAAAACCGTTATAAAAATAAGGCCCATAATTACAGATCCAGAATTAAAAGGCAATCCTATGGTGTTGATGAAAAAAACTTCACTCCATCCAAAAGCCACAAGAACATAGGTTAATGAAAACTTATAAACCAGCATTAAAATAGCTACCACAATGACGTTTGCTACTAAGAAATTTTTTATGGTCGTAGTTTTGTATTTCTTAAAATAATATAACAAACCAATAGATGGGATCGCTAAAAAGCCCATAAATTGAATTCCAAAAGTTAAACCCACTACAAACGAAATTAGGACAATCCATTTATCACCACGTGGTGCATCTAAGTCATCAACCCACTTTAGGCCCATCCATAGTAATAGTGCCATAATAAAGCTGGCCATAGAATACACCTCTGTTTCACCTGCGTTAAACCAAAAACTATCAGAAAAGGTAAAAGCCAATGAGCCTATAAGGGCGCTGCCAAAAATGGCTATGGTTTTGCTGTTGGTCATCAGCTCATCTTGTGCCAATAATTTTTTAGCAAGATTGGTGATGGTCCAAAACATAAATAGAATTGTAAAGGCACTAGAAACAACCGAAACATAATTTACCATGAAGGCAACTTTTGAAGCGTCTCCAAAAGCAAACATAGCAAAAAAAGCACCTATCATTTGTAAAAGTGGTGCTCCTGGGGGGTGCCCCACTTGAAGCTTTGCGGATGTGGCGATATATTCGCCTGCATCCCAAAAACTACCTGTAGGTTCAACTGTGATCGTGTAGGTGATTAACGCAATAAAAAAAACAAACCATCCTAAAATGGAGTCCCATTTTTCAAAATTCTTAGCAAACATCTATGTTCTTGTTTAACATTTACGGCGAATTTACTAATTAATATAGATACGGGATTCATTTTTTTATAAACCTTTAACATCCTTGATTTTTAGAATTCTCTTTGCATCGAGCGGTAAGGGCATGGCTATTCAGTTTTTTAGCTTGGAGCCTTTCTGAAAAATCAAAATTTATCGTTTCTATTTGTTTTAAAAGATCTATTGGAGGTAAATCTTTAAAGCCTATTGAAAATAAGGATATTAGGGCTCGGGATTGATTTATTTTACAAAAAGCGCATTAATTCTCTTTAAAATATTTGTGGATGTAAAACTTTGTTATAAATTTGCACCGCTTTTAGAGGTAATGGTCCATGGTGTAATTGGCAACACTCCGGTTTTTGGTACCGTCATTCAAGGTTCGAGTCCTTGTGGACCAACACAAATTTTAGAAAACCCTACTCTTATAAAGTAGGGTTTTTATTTTTAAATTATTTTTTGTTTTCCTTAGTCTAGTCTTGCAGGTATAAATATAAGTATATGTTGAAAAAAGTTGTATATTTGCACTGCTAAAATGATGAATAGAATATATGAGGGGACAAATTGTCCCCTCTTTTATTACTTAATTTTATGTTTAAAGAAAAAGTTACAGCCTTATTGGAAGCTGGTTTAAAAGAGAATGAAGCTATTTTTTTAATAGATTTCACCTTGGGCGCTGGTAATAAAATAAACATCACTTTAGATGGTGATCATGGTGTTACTTTAAAAGATTGTATCGCTATTAGCAGGGCTATTGAACATAATTTAGACAGAGAAGAAGAAGATTTTTCGTTAGAAGTGGCTTCGGTAGGTGCTACAACGCCTATGGTAATGCCTCGCCAGTATAAAAAAAATATTGGCAGGGAATTAGAAGTCAAGACCCAAGATGCTAAATTTGAAGGTGTATTAACTGAGGCAGATGATCAGGGAATCACCTTAGAATGGAAATCAAGAGAGCCCAAACCCATCGGTAAGGGTAAAGTTACAGTACAGAAAAAACAAGTTATTGGTTTTTCTGACATTCAAGAAGCAAAAGTTATTATAAAATTTTAATTGTAATTCAACATGGAAAATATTGCGCTGATCGAATCTTTTTCGGAATTTAAAGACGATAAGTTCATTGACAGGGTAACGCTTATGGCGATTCTAGAAGACGTTTTTAGAAATGCTCTTAAGAAAAAATTTGGGTCAGATGATAACTTTGATATCATTATTAACCCAGATAAAGGTGATTTAGAAATTTGGAGGAACCGTGTTGTGGTTGAGGACGGAGAGGTTGAGGAGCCTAACGAAGAAATATCGTTGAGTGAGGCACGCAAAATTGAGCCAGATTTTGAAGTTGGTGAAGATGTTTCTGAAGAAGTTAAGCTTATTCAATTAGGGAGAAGAGCCATTTTGGCCTTGCGTCAAAATTTAATATCTAAAATTCATGAGCACGATAACACCACCATCTACAAGCAGTTTAAAGACTTAGAAGGTGAAATTTATACCGCTGAAGTACATCACATTAGACATAAAGTTGTGATTTTATTAGATGACGAGGGGAACGAAATAATAATGCCAAAAGAAAAACAAATTCCTTCTGATTTTTTTAGAAAAGGGGATAACGTGCGTGGTATTATTGAAAGTGTTGAGTTAAAAGGAAATAAGCCTTTGATTATAATGTCAAGAACGGCGCCAGCATTTTTAGAGCAATTATTTTTTCAAGAAATACCCGAAGTTTTTGATGGTTTAATTACTGTTAAGAAAGTAGTGCGTATTCCTGGTGAAAAAGCGAAAGTGGCTGTCGATTCTTATGATGACCGTATTGATCCAGTAGGGGCATGTGTGGGAATGAAAGGTTCACGTATTCATGGTATTGTACGTGAATTAGGAAATGAAAATATTGATGTCATCAACTGGACCAGCAATCCGCAGTTGTTGGTGACTAGAGCACTGAGTCCGGCGCGCGTGTCTTCGGTAAAATTAGATGATGTAAAAATGACAGCTCAGGTGTATTTAAGACCTGAAGAGGTTTCGAAGGCTATAGGTCGTGGAGGTCATAACATTAGATTAGCAGGTCAGTTGACAGGTTATGAAATTGACGTATTCCGCGAAGGAGTTGAGGAAGATGTTGAATTAACAGAATTCTCTGATGAAATAGAAGCTTGGATTATTGACGAATTCAAGAAGATAGGAATGGATACTGCTCGTAGTGTTTTGGAGCAAGATATTGATGATTTAGTAAAGAGAACAGACTTAGAAGAGGAGACAATTATTGAAGTTGTTCGAATCTTAAAAGAAGAATTAGCAGATTAAGCTATATATTAGCAAGAAAATTCAAGTATAGTAACAGGTATTTATGGCAGATAATGCAACAATAAGGCTTAATAAGGTCCTAAGGGAACTGAACATTTCACTCGATAGGGCGGTAGATTTTCTGAGTTCCAAGGGTCATGATGTGGACGCAAGGCCTACCACTAAAATTTCTAATGAGGTGTATCAAGTGCTTTTGGACGGGTTTCAAACCGACATGAGCAAAAAGGTTGCATCTAAAGAAGTTGGCGAGGAAAAAAGAAAAGAAAAAGAAGCTATTAGGCAACAGCTAGAGCAGGAGCAAGAAGATAGACGACTGGAGCGAGAAAAACGAAATGCTACTGAGCAAATTGTTAGAGGTAAAGCCGAGATTTCTGGTCCTAAAACTGTTGGTAAAATAGATTTAGATAAGAAAAAAACGGAGGCACCGGTAGTTCCTGAAAAAGCGGAAAAGCCAGTGGAAAATAGTGTAGCTGAAGAGCCTAAAAAAGAAACACCTAAAGTTGATGTGGTAAAAGCATCTTCTGAAAGACCAAAGTTTAAGGTGGTGGATAAAATAGATTTATCACCTGCGAAAAGCAAGGAAAAGGCAAAAGAGGACAAACAAGAGGTTAAAGCTGCGCCACCTGTTAAAGCTGAAAATAAAGAAACTATAACTCCCGAGGCAGCTGCTCCTGTCGCTGAGGTTGAAAAACCAGCAGAGTCAGAGACGCTTACTACGCAATACAAGAAATTATCAGGGCCTAAAATTACTGGTGATAAAATAGATCTTTCCAAATTTGAGAAACCAAAGAAAAAGAAAGAAGTAGCAAAATCAGGTAGCGATGCCGCTGATAAAAAGAAGCGTAGAAGAAGAATTGTGAGCAGTGCTCCCGGCCAAGGTGCTAATACTGGGGGTCGACCAAATAGGCCAGGAGGTAATTCTGGACCAGGAAATAGAAGAGGACCGGTGGTAAGAGCTAATCCTGTGGCAAAAGTAGAGCCTACAGAAGAAGATGTTCAAAAGCAGGTTAGAGAAACTCTTGAAAAGCTTCAAGGAAAGTCTAAAAAAGGAAAAGGAGCTAAGTATAGAAGAGATAAGAGAGATCAGCACCGTCAACAGACAGAAAAAGATCTTGAACAGCAAGAGCTGGATAATAAAATTTTAAAAGTCACCGAATTTGTTACTGCTAACGAGGTAGCAACAATGATGGATGTACCTACGACCAAGATTATTTCGGCGTGTATGTCTTTAGGAATCATGGTCACCATGAACCAGAGACTAGATGCGGAGACACTGTCGATAGTTGCGGAAGAATTTGGCTTTGAAGTGGAGTTTGTTTCTGCCGAAATAGAAGAAGCTATTGAAGATCAATTAGATGCTCCTGAAGATTTAAAAGAGCGTGCTCCTATAGTTACGGTAATGGGTCACGTAGATCATGGTAAAACATCATTACTAGATTATATTCGAAAAGAAAATGTAATCGCTGGTGAAAGTGGTGGAATTACTCAGCATATTGGTGCGTATGGGGTAACCTTAGAAAACGATCAAAAAATTGCATTTTTAGATACACCTGGTCACGAAGCCTTTACCGCTATGCGTGCTCGTGGAGCGCAAGTAACGGATATTGCTATTATTGTTGTGGCAGCTGATGATGATATTATGCCCCAAACAAAGGAGGCTATTAGTCATGCGCAAGCCGCAGGAGTACCTATCGTATTTGCGATAAATAAAATTGATAAGCCCAATGCTAACGTTGAAAAAATCAAAGATGGTCTGGCGCAAATGAACTTATTGGTAGAAGATTGGGGTGGTAAAATTCAATCCCAAGATATTTCTGCGAAAACAGGTCAAGGCATTAAAGAGCTCCTAGAAAAAGTGTTGTTAGAGGCCGAGTTGCTGGAGCTTAAAGCAAATCCAGATAAATTAGCCACAGGTACGGTGGTAGAAGCATTTTTAGATAAAGGTAGAGGGTATGTTTCTACGGTATTGGTTCAGGCAGGATCTTTAAAAATTGGAGATTATGTGTTAGCGGGTACCTGTAGTGGTAAAATTAAAGCGATGCATGACGAGCGCGGCAATAGCGTTAAGATTGCTCCACCTTCAACACCTATATCAATCCTTGGATTGGATGGTGCGCCACAGGCTGGAGATAAGTTTAATGTGCTAGAAGATGAGCGCGAAGCGAAACAAATAGCAGCAAAAAGAGGTCAATTATTGCGTGAGCAGTCCGTAAGAACGCAGCGTCATATTACCCTTGATGAAATAGGCAGACGTATTGCTTTAGGAGACTTTAAAGAATTAAACATTATTCTTAAGGGTGATGTGGATGGTTCTGTGGAAGCATTGACAGATTCTTTCCAGAAGCTATCAACGCCTGAAATTCAAGTAAATATCATCCATAAAGCAGTTGGTCCTATTACAGAGTCTGACGTGTTATTGGCTTCAGCTTCTGATGCGGTTATTATTGGTTTCAATGTGAGGCCTATGGGTAATGCAAGAACTATTGCCGACAATGAAGAAATTGATATTAGAATGTACTCTATTATCTATGATGCCATCAATGATCTAAAAGATGCCATGGAAGGTATGCTTTCTCCAGAGATTAAAGAGGAGATTACGGGTACGGCTGAAATTAGGGAAACCTTTAAGATTTCTAAAGTTGGTACTATTGCAGGATGTATGGTAACTAGTGGTAAAATTCTAAGGAGCGCTGGTATTCGTTTAATTAGAGACGGCGTGGTGGTCTATACAGGTGAACTTTCTTCTTTAAAACGATTTAAGGATGATGTGAAGGAAGTTGCTAAAGGCTATGATTGTGGTATTCAAATTAAGAACTACAATGATATTAGAGAGCTCGATATCGTCGAAGCTTTCCAAGAAGTTGCTGTTAAGAAAAAGTTGAAATAAATACCAAAGAGGTATGTACAAAAAAAGGAAGCCATGTGGCTTCCTTTTTTTATTTTAAAATAATTTTACGCAAGGTTTTTTAGTCCTTATTTTTGATTTTATTTCGGAGCAATGATAATGGCTGCCGGGTATTTTTTTCTTACTTCATTATATTTCCTTTGAGCTTCTAAAGCTGTTTTTATACCCGTGATGCGCACTCTGTAATCTACATCTACATGCACAATTTTGCAAGTCCAGCCCGGAAAATCAACTTCGAAATTAGATTTTTTTTGATTGGCTAAATTGTACATTCCATTATATATTTGAATTTGATATTCTTCTGCAGTAGCATCCGAAGACTTATAGATAGCGAGTAGTTTAGATACTTTATCGTCTTGTTGCAAGGTAATCACTCCTTCTTGAGCATGGCTGTATAGGGTGAAAAAGGTGAATATCAAGATGTTGATAGTTGTTTTCATAATTTAGTATTTCAGTTTTAAAACTTGAGTGCAAAGATAATTTTTTAATTTTTAGAGAAAAGCAATCTATTTTTATTTAGAATTGGTATAAATTGCAAATTATAAATACCTTAGCATTTCGCAAATAAAGTCTATGTCGTATTTTTGCAATCGGTTTCTTGGTGTATTTTTAGTGCACTTATTAGGAAATGTAAAAACCATGCCAAGAAATGAATAGAAACAATTTTAATATGAAAAAGGTTACGTACCGCAATCAATTTTCTAAAGTTTTAGGTCTCAGTTTGTTAGTTGGACTGTTGTTTTCAACAAGTCTTTTTTCTCAAGACGAAATCGCTTCTTCCGGTGATCCTGCAAAGGGTAAATCCTTGTTTAATCAAAATTGCGCTGCTTGTCATGCTCTGAATAGGAATATGACAGGTCCTGCTCTTGCTAATGTTGCAGAGCGGCTTGAGGCTGAAGAAGGCTTGGATAAAGAGTGGCTATATGCTTGGATAAAAAACAGTGCAGGGCTTATCGCATCGGGTGATGCTTATGCGAATAAGATCTACAACGAGTACAACAAAGCAGCCATGACTGCTTTTCCAACATTGTCAAATGCGGATATCGATGATATTTTAGCCTATACGGCTGCACCGCCTCCGGCTCCTGTGGTTGTTGCTGAAGCCCTTCCTGGAGAAGGAGCTGTTGCATCAGGAGGCTTGTCGAACGAAGTTATCTTAGGAGCTTTGGTATTGGTTTTCGCGCTGCTCGTCATGATGTTGATTATGGTCAACATGACCTTGCGCAGAATTGCAGAGGCAAATGGCGTTTTTGTAGAGAAGGAAGCCTCTGAAAAAAGAACTCCAATTTGGAAAGCTTTTGTTCAAAATCAATTTTTGGTTTTGGTTACTGTTCTTTTCTTACTTCTGGGAAGTGCCTATTTTGCCTATGGCTGGATGATGCAGGTAGGTGTTGATCAAGGTTATGCTCCAATTCAACCCATACACTACTCTCATAAAATTCACGCTGGTGATAACAAAATTGATTGTCAATATTGTCACTCCTCGGCACGCGTATCTAAGCATTCAGGAATACCTTCTTTGAATGTTTGTATGAATTGTCATAAATCGATCTACGAGTATAAGGGGAATCCAGAAGGCCCGTCTAAAGAAGATTTAGCCAATGGGTATACCAATGAGTTTTATACTGGGGAAATTAAAAAGCTATACAAAGCAGTAGGTTGGGATGAAGAAAATCAAAAATACACAGGAGAATCTAAGCCTGTGGAATGGGTGAGAATTCATAACCTTCCAGATTTTGCTTACTTTAATCACTCTCAACACGTGACTGTGGGTGGTATTGAATGTCAAACCTGTCATGGTCCAGTAGAAGAAATGGAGATTATGTATCAATTTTCACCATTGACAATGGGCTGGTGTATTAACTGCCACAGAGAAACTAACGTGCAAGTAGAGGGTAATGAATACTATGAAAAAATTCATGCAGAACTTTCTAAAAAGTATGGTGTTGAAACCTTGACGGCTGCCCAAATGGGTGGGTTAGAATGTGGTAAGTGTCACTATTAAAAAATTAATAAGAAGATAATTTCAGAGATATATTTATGGCATCAAACAAAAAATATTGGAAAAGTGAAGCGGAGTTAAATCCAAACGATTCCATTGTTGAGGCGCTAAGACATAATGAGTTTGTTCAAGATATTCCTGTGGATGAGTTTTTAGGAGATAAGGATAACTTGGCTTCTTCATCAACGAACAGAAGAGATTTCTTGAAATATGTTGGTTTTAGCACCGCTGCTGCTACTTTAGCAGCCTGTGAAGGACCAGTAATTAAATCTATTCCTTATGTTGTGCAACCAGAGACGATAATTCCTGGAATAGCAAACTTTTACGCTACAACCATAGCAAATGGTTTCGACTTTTCAAGTGTACTGGTAAGAACAAGAGAAGGAAGGCCTATTTCTATTCAGAATAATACAGATGCCAAAGTAAATGGCGGTGCAAACGCTAGAGTGAATGCATCGGTTTTAGGCTTGTATGATAGTACTCGTTTGCAAGGCCCTATGCAAAATGGCGAAGCTATCGATTGGAGCGATTTAGATGCTGCGGTTAAGAATGGTTTAGCTGCTGCTCAAAATTCAGGCAAACAAATTGTGCTTCTTACGCAGACCTATGCCAGTCCTTCAACGACTAGATTGGTAGGTGATTTTAAAGGATCATATGCCAATGTAAGGCATATTTCTTATGATGCTATAGCACAAGATGCCGCATTAAATGCTTTTGAAGCTAAATATGGAGAAAGAGCATTAGCAGATTATGATTTTTCTAAGGCAGAAGTAATCGTGTCTTTCGGTGCTGACATTTTAGGTGATTGGCAAGGAGGAGGTTTTGATAGTGGATATTCTAAAGGACGTGTTCCTCAAAACGGTAAAATGTCGCGACACATTCAGTTCGAGGCAAATATGTCTTTATCGGGTGCGAATGCAGATAAGAGAATTCCTTTAAAGCCAAGCGAGCAAAAAGTGGCATTGGCGAAGTTATATGCCAAATTAAATAACACTACAGTTGGCGGAAGCTTAAGTGATGCAGCTACTAAAGCAGTAGATGCTGCAGCGGCTCAAATTCGTAAAGCAGGTGCTGCGGCAGTCGTGGTAACTGGTTTAGATGACGAGAATGCTCAGGCCGTGGTTTTAGCTATAAATGAACAAATAAAGAGTGCAGCCTTTGATGTTGCGGCTCCAAAATATACAAGACAGGGTAATGTAAAAGAGGTCAATGCTTTAGTTGCTGATATGAAAGCTGGTAAAGTTGGGGTATTGCTTATGGATGGTGTAAACCCTGCGTATTCCTTACCAAATGCTGCTGACTTTTTAGAGGGGCTACAAGCGGTTGGTTTATCGGTTAGTTTTTCTACCAATACCAACGAAACAACAGTAGCTACACAATATACAGCGGCTAGCTCATATTTCTTAGAATCTTGGGGTGATGTTCAAATGAAAAAAGGACATTACGGATTAATGCAACCCGCTATAAAAGAATTGTTTGATACGCGTCAATTCCAATCGTCCCTATTGCTTTGGATGGGAAAGGACAAAACTTATTATGACTATATAAAAGAGACTTGGACTACTTCTATTTTGGGAGAAAGTGAATGGAACAAAGCACTGCATGATGGTGTATTTGCCACTTCAGCATCGGTGTTAAGTGATCTTGATATGGCTGTAAATGCCATGGTTGCGCCAGTTTCAGAAGGTGCTGTGGATGAGACTACAGTGGTGCCTTTGGCATCTGCTTTACGTGAGCTATCTAACGCTACGGTAGCGGATATGGAATTAAGCTTATACTCTAAAGTAGGTATGGGTGACGGTCAAATGGCGAATAACCCTTGGTTGCAAGAATTTCCAGATCCTATTTCTCGTGTTTCATGGGACAACTATGTTACCGTCTCTAAAGGAGATGCGGAAAAATTAGGTTTCATTAATGAACATGTAGCGAATGGCGGTTTAGATGGGAGCTATGCGAAAGTCACTGTTGATGGTGTTGCTGTTGATAATGTTCCCGTAATTATTCAACCAGGCCAAGCCGTTGGAACTATTGGTTTAGCGCTAGGTTATGGAAGACTAGAAGGTATGAAATCTGAAATGCAGACGGGTGTTAATGCTTATCCGCTCTATCAGAATTTTTCAAGTAGCCAGACGGTTTCTATTGAAAAATCAGCAGGACTTCATGAGTTTGCTTGTGTTCAGTTGCAAAAAACCCTAATGGGTAGAGAAGATATTATTAAAGAAACAACGCTCGAAATATTTAATACCAAAGAAGCTCAGGATTGGAATAAAAAGCCAATGGTTTCTTTAGACCACCAAGAAGTTGCTGCTTCATCCGTAGATTTATGGGAAAGCTTTGATCGTTCTGTTGGGCATCATTTTAATTTGTCGATAGATTTGAATGCGTGTACTGGTTGTGGAGCTTGTGTCATTGCTTGTCATGCAGAAAACAACGTACCTGTAGTAGGAAAAAAAGAGATAAGAGTTTCAAGAGATATGCACTGGCTGCGTATTGATAGGTACTATTCATCTGAAGATACGTTTGCTAATGATATCGAAGCAAAGGATAGCTCTGATGGCCTAGGTTTAGGAAACTATTTAGTGGGTGACGGAGAAGGAGATGGTTCTTTATCTACATTTAGTAGATTAGAAGATCCTTCCTTAAATCCACAAGTTGCTTTTCAACCTGTAATGTGTCAGCATTGTAACCATGCACCTTGTGAAACGGTTTGTCCAGTTGCGGCAACAACACATAGTCGTCAAGGTCAAAATCACATGGCCTATAACCGTTGTGTGGGTACTAGATATTGTGCAAACAACTGTCCTTATAAAGTGCGTAGATTTAACTGGTTCTTGTATAATAACAATGACGAGTTCGATTATCATATGAATAATGACCTAGGTAAAATGGTGATCAATCCAGATGTTACGGTACGTTCAAGAGGGGTTATGGAAAAATGTTCTATGTGTATTCAAAAAACGCAGAAAACAATTCTTGACGCTAAACGTGACGGTCGTGTGATTAAGGACGGTGAGTTCCAAACGGCATGTTCTTCAGCCTGTAACAATGGAGCAATGGTATTTGGAGATATCAATGATAAAGACAGTAAAATAGCTGATCTTAAAGAGAGTAATCGTATGTATCACTTGTTAGAATATGTGGGTACAAAACCTAACGTGTTTTATCATGTGAAAGTTAGGAATACGGAAGAAGCATAAAATAAATTAAGATCAACGTAACTATACTATAAAATATGGCGTCGCATTACGAAGCACCTATTAGAAAACCTTTAGTACTTGGAGACAAGAGCTACCACGATATTTCTGTGGATATCGCTCGTCCAGTTGAAGGAAAAGCCAACAAACAATGGTGGATTGTTTTTTCTATAGCATTAGTAGCATTTCTTTGGGGTATTGGGTGTATCATCTATACCGTTTCTACAGGAATTGGTACTTGGGGATTAAATAAAACAGTTGGATGGGCATGGGATATTACTAACTTTGTTTGGTGGGTTGGTATTGGTCACGCAGGGACATTAATTTCTGCAGTACTTTTATTATTTCGTCAAAAATGGAGAATGGCAATTAACCGTTCTGCTGAGGCGATGACCATCTTCTCGGTAGTACAAGCCGGTTTATTTCCAATCATTCACATGGGTCGTCCTTGGTTGGCCTATTGGGTATTGCCTATACCAAATCAATTTGGATCTTTATGGGTAAACTTTAACTCCCCTTTACTTTGGGACGTATTCGCAATTTCTACGTATTTATCGGTTTCATTGGTATTTTGGTGGACAGGTTTATTGCCAGATTTTGCAATGATTAGAGATAGAGCTGTACGGCCTTTCCAAAAGAAAATTTACGCCTTATTGAGTTTTGGGTGGTCAGGTAGAGCTAAAGATTGGCAGCGTTTTGAAGAAGTTTCTTTGGTCTTAGCAGGTTTGGCTACGCCACTGGTACTTTCAGTACATACGATTGTATCTTTTGACTTTGCTACTTCGGTAATCCCAGGATGGCATACCACTATATTTCCACCGTACTTCGTGGCAGGAGCAATCTTCTCGGGATTTGCGATGGTAAATACCTTGCTAATTATCATGCGTAAAGTATGTAGTTTAGAAGATTATATCACGATACAGCATATAGAGTTAATGAACATCGTTATTATGTTGACTGGTTCTATTGTTGGTTGTGCTTACATCACAGAATTATTTATGGCTTGGTATTCTGGTGTAGAATACGAACAGTACGCATTTTTAAATAGAGCTACTGGGCCTTATGCTTGGGCGTATTGGGCAATGATGACCTGTAATGTTTTCTCACCACAATTTATGTGGTCTAAAAAATTACGTACAAGTATTACGTTTTCTTTCGCGATTTCGATAGTCGTAAATATTGGAATGTGGTTTGAGCGTTTTGTTATTATTGTAACATCCTTACACCGTGACTATTTACCGTCATCGTGGACTATGTTTTCCCCTACTTTTGTAGATATAGGCATATTTGTTGGTACTATAGGATTCTTTTTTGTATTATTCTTATTGTATGCTAGAACATTCCCTGTGATTGCGCAAGCTGAAGTGAAATCGATTATGAAATCTTCGGGAGAAAAGTACAAATTATTACGGGATGCTGGAAAGCCACTTTACGAGATAAAAAATCAAGTAGTCCTTAAGGATAAAATTGTAGAGGAAAAATCACTTCCACTAGATGCGGATAAAGATAAGGTTTCGTCTTTACTTGCGGCGATAGGAGTTTTTGACCCAAAATCAGATACACCCGATGATCTTAAAATGATCAAAGGTGTGGGGCCTCAAATGGAGAAAACATTAAACCAGTTAGGGATTTTTAAGTTTTCTCAAGTTGCTAAAATGACAGAAAAGGAATACGATTTGTTAGACGCTATCACGAGTTCTTTCCCAGGAAGAGCGCAGAGAGATGATTGGGCAGGTCAAGCTAAGATTTTAAATAACAATAAATAGATATGGCATCTAAAGTTATACATGCATTTTATACAGATGACGACGTGCTAATGCATGCTGTTAAGAAGGTAAAAGAAGCGAAACATCATATTGAGGAAGTATATTGTCCTTTTCCTGTTCATGGATTGGATAAGGCGATGGGACTTAGTTCAACTAGGTTGGCAATAACGTCGTTTATTTATGGTTGTGTTGGTTTATCTGTGGCAATTACCATGATGAATTATATGATGATCCAAGACTGGCCTATGGATATTGGTGGAAAACCAAGTTTCAGCTACATAGAAAACATGCCTGCTTTTGTACCGATTATGTTTGAACTTACCATTTTCTTTGCTGCGCATTTAATGGTAATTACTTTCTACATGAGAAGTAGATTATGGCCTTTTAAAGAAGCTGAAAACCCAGATAAAAGAACAACTGACGATCATTTTTTAATGGAAATTGAGGTTCATAATAATGAAGATGAATTAATGCAATTACTGGCAGAAACAGGAGCAGTTGAAATAAATATTTCAGAAAAGTAGTTCAAAAAGAGATATGAAAAGTTTTATAAAAATAGCAATATTAGTTTTGGTGGGGGCGACAAGTACTTCTTGTTTCGATAAGAATAGTCCCAACTACCAATACATGCCGAACATGGCAAAATCTGTAGGATATGAATCGTATCAAGAGGTAGGTTTTTTACCTAACGGTATGGAGGCGAAAAATCCAGTAGATAATACCATTCCAAGAGGTAAGTTGCCTTACAAGTTTGCTGATGGGCTAGAGGGTAAAGAGCTGGCAAGGCTTCAAGAAAGTCCGCTCGATTCTTTAGCTTCTATTGAAAATTTGGCAGTGGGTTCAGAGTTATATGCCATCAACTGTGCTATTTGTCATGGTAGTAAGGGTGCGGGTAATGGGTATTTGGTAGAAAGAGAAAAAATATTAGGGGTTCCTAGTTACGCGGATGTCGGTAGAAATATTACCGTGGGAAGCACGTACCACACCATTTACTATGGCTTAAATTCCATGGGTTCTTATGCAAACCAACTGAATGAAGAAGAACGTTGGCAAGTATCTGAATTTGTAATGAAATTAAAAGAAGACTTAACAAAATAATACATAGATTTTAGATATGTACACTATTTCAAATAGATTAAAGATTGCTTCGATTGTATTAATGGTTATTGGTGCTCTGGGAATCGGAATTGGCTTTGTTTCAGCTCCAGGTTCTGTAGCTGAAGCCAAAGAAATGGTCAGCAGTCATGCAGGCGATCACGGGGACGCCCATGGAGAAAGTGCAACGCACGAAGTACATGACGCCGAACATGATGAACATGTAATGCATCAATTGCAAAATAGACCCTGGGCTGCTGTTTATGTAGCGGCATTCTTTTTCTTTATGATTGCTTTAGGGGTATTGGCTTTTTATGCCATTCAACGTGCTGCTCAAGCTGGTTGGTCTCCATTGTTATTTAGAGTAATGGAGGGTATTACGGCCTATTTGGTACCTGGTGGAATCATAGTGTTTATCTTATTAGCGCTATCAGTAGCTCATATGAACCATTTATTTGTTTGGATGGACCCAGAAGTTGTGGCTCACGATGAAATAATACGCAATAAATCAGGCTATTTAAATGGTCCATTTTTTCTAATTAGAGCTGCCCTATTTTTAGGAGGTTGGATTTTTTACCGCGAATACTCTAGAAAATTGTCTTTAGCTCAAGATGAAGCTACGGATAATACTAATTTTGTGAAAAATTTCAAAGCTTCTGCTGCCTTTTTGGTATTCTATTTGATTACCGAGTCAATGATGTCTTGGGATTGGATAATGAGCGTTGACCCGCACTGGTTTAGTACCTTATTTGGATGGTACATTTTTGCGAGCATGTTTGTTTCTGGAATCACGGTTATAGCCTTAATTACCATCTATTTAAAGTCTAAAGGCTTATTGACCGATGTTAACAATAGCCACATTCACGATTTGGCGAAGTTCATGTTTGGGATCAGTATTTTTTGGACTTATTTATGGTTCTCACAGTATATGTTAATATGGTATTCTAATATTCCAGAAGAGGTTACGTATTATGTAACTAGGATAGCAGATTTTAAATTGCCTTTCTTTGGAATGGTTGCGATCAACTTTTTGTTTCCATTACTAATATTAATGAATAGTGACTTTAAGAGAATGAACTGGTTTGTAGTAATGGCGGGTATCGTTATTTTAATTGGGCACTATTTAGACATTTTCAATGCGATTATGCCTGCAACCGTGGGAGATCAATGGTTCATTGGTATACCTGAAATAGGTGCTGTCTTGTTTTTTGCTGGACTGTTTATCTTATGGGTGTTCCGAGCTATTTCAAAACAAGCATTGCAACCAAAACGTAATCCTTTTATCGAGGAAAGTAAGCATTTTCATTACTAGTATAAAGAAATAACATTAAATCATACAATGACTGCATTTTTAATTATAGCTGTTTTAGTATTAGTCGCAATTGCCGTTTGGCAAATGACTAAAATATTTGAATTGTCACAAATACGTGCAAATAATTCTCAAGTTGCCAACGATAAGGACAATAAATACAACGGATATTTAATGTTCGCTTTTTTGATCTTTATTTATGGGATTACTATTTTTAGTTTCTGGAAATATACAAAAGTATTGCTTCCAGAAGCAGCTTCGGAGCATGGGCAAGATGTAGACAATCTAATGCTTTGGTCGATGGTTATTATTTTCATTGCTCAAACTATTACGCAATTTTTACTGCATTACTTTGCTTATAAATACCGTGGCGAAAAAGGTAAGAAAGCCCTTTTCTTTGCAGACAATGACCGTTTAGAGTTCGTATGGACAATTATCCCTGTAATTGTTTTGGCTGGTTTGATCCTTTGGGGATTATACACTTGGACGAACATTATGGATGTCAATGACGACGATGACCCATTAATAGTTGAGTTGTACGCGCAGCAATTTAATTGGACCGCTAGGTATGGTGGTACGGATAACGTTTTAGGAGAGGCCAATGTACGAATGATTGATATTGATCGTGCTAACATCCTAGGTTTGGACGAGGCGGACCCGAATGCATCAGATGATATTATTGTTAAAGAATTGTACCTTCCTGTAGGAAGAAAGGTAAACTTTAAAATGCGTTCTCAGGATGTTTTACACTCTGCATATATGCCCCATTTTAGAGCGCAAATGAACTGTGTACCGGGTATGATTACGGAGTTTTCATACACCCCTATTTTCACAACAGAAGAGATGCGTTTGAAACCGGAGATTATTGATAAAGTAAAGAGAACAAATGCTATCCGAGCCGAAAAAGCTGCAAGGGGAGAAGATAATTCTGATCCTTGGGAATTTGATTATATATTGCTATGTAATAAAATTTGTGGAAAATCGCATTATAACATGCAAATGAAGATTATTGTGGTGACTGAAGATGAGTATAACGACTGGATTTCGGAACAACAAACTTTCGGGAAAATGATGTTGGCTTCAGCCGCACAATAAAAAAAAAGAGCTAAAAAAGAAAATTAATAAAAAAATTAGAATTCGATTATGTCAGCAACAGCACATGCACACGTAGATGATCATGCACATGACGATCATGGACATCATCATAAAGAGACTTTTGTAACAAAATACATATTTAGTCAAGATCATAAAATGATTGCAAAACAGTATTTAATTACTGGTTTGATTATGGGCGCGATAGGTATAGGAATGTCTATTTTATTTAGAATGCAATTAGCTTGGCCAGGAGAATCTTTTCCTGTCTTTGAAGCATTGTTAGGTAAATGGGCTCCTGATGGAGTTATGGATGCCGATATATATTTAGCATTGGTAACCATTCATGGTACCATCATGGTATTTTTTGTATTAACGGCAGGCTTAAGTGGTACTTTTAGTAATTTACTGATTCCACTTCAAATTGGTGCTAGAGATATGGCCTCTGGTTTTCTAAACATGATATCGTATTGGTTGTTTTTTATATCCTCAGTAATCATGCTTGGTTCGTTATTTGTAGAAGCGGGTCCAGCAGCTGCAGGGTGGACGGTATACCCTCCATTAAGTGCTTTACCAATGGCACAACCAGGTTCTGGTTTGGGAATGACCTTATGGTTAACATCCATGGCTATTTTTATCGCATCTTCATTGATGGGGTCCTTGAATTATATCGTGACTGTAATTAACCTAAGAACAAAGGGGATGTCTATGACCAGATTGCCTTTGAGTATTTGGGCTTTCTTTATTACGGCTATTATTGGGGTTATTTCTTTCCCTGTGCTATTATCGGCAGCATTATTATTGATTATGGATAGAAGTTTTGGTACTTCCTTCTTTTTATCAGATATATTTATTCAAGGTGAAGTTTTACATTACCAAGGAGGTTCACCAGTACTATACGAGCATCTATTTTGGTTTTTAGGTCACCCAGAAGTATATATTGTATTATTACCAGCCTTGGGGATTACTTCTGAAGTAATGTCCACCAATGCACGGAAACCAATTTTTGGATACCGAGCTATGGTCGCATCGATAATGGCTATTGCCTTTTTATCGACAATTGTTTGGGGGCACCATATGTTTATTTCAGGGATGAATCCTTTCTTAGGGTCTGTATTTACATTTACAACATTATTAATTGCCATCCCATCAGCGGTAAAAGCTTTTAACTATATTACCACACTCTGGAAAGGTAATCTACAGTTTAATCCTGGAATGCTCTTTTCCATAGGTTTGGTGTCTACTTTTATTAGTGGTGGTTTAACGGGGATTATTTTGGGGGATAGTACCTTAGATATTAACGTTCATGATACCTACTTTGTAGTAGCTCACTTTCACTTAGTAATGGGGATATCTGCCTTATACGGGTTGTTTGCTGGGGTGTATCATTGGTTCCCTAAACTATTTTTTGGAAGAATGATGAATAAAAACTTGGGCTATGTTCATTTTTGGATCACCGCGATTTGTGCCTATGGTGTTTTCTTCCCCATGCACTTTGTGGGAATGGCCGGAGTACCTCGACGTTATTATCAAAACACGGCATTCCCTATGTTTGATGATTTAACAGATGTTCAAGTATTAATTACGATGTTCGCTATTGTAGCTGCATTTGCGCAATTAATTTTTGTTTATAATTTTATACATAGTATTTTTTACGGTAAAAAAGAAGGAACAAATCCATGGAAATCGAATACGCTAGAATGGACAACCCCCATGGAACATATTCATGGAAACTGGCCAGGCGCCATTCCAGAAGTTCACCGTTGGGCTTACGATTACAGTAAAACGGGTGAAGATGGTGAATATGTAATTCCTGGACAAGATTTCGTGCCTCAAACGATTCCACTTCAAGAAGGTGAAGAAGAAATGAATCATTAGATTCGTCACAATTTATAAAACCCTTTGTTTTTTAAGCAAAGGGTTTTTTTATGAGACTTATTAAAAGTAATTTTTTTTTAAGTTATATTTAGTACCTTCAGGTTGCCTTAATCTATAGAGATAAGGTATAATCTTTGCCTGTTGTACGCTATTCTTAATGTTTTAACAGGTACACAAATTAATATATACAGTCCAATGAAAATTAAATATCAGCTTCTTCTTTTTAGTTTTTTGTTAGTTTCCACGGCCTACGGTCAACGCAAACCGAAAATAAAGGGAAGCAGAGTAGTTGTAGAAGTACGTGAAGATTTAGCGCCATTTACCGCCATAGAACTGAACGATGATGTGGATATTGTGCTTCAAAAATCTTCAGATTCAGGCTATAGTTTAGAGATCGACGATAATTTAGTAGACGTCTTAAAATTCAGAGTAGTAGAGGGGACCCTTTCTATTAGTTCCTTTTATGACATACGATCAAAAAAGAAAATGAAAATTATCGTGTTTTATGATCAACTGAACAGCATTACGCTGCGCGACGGTAAAATAGATATGGAAGATGTGATTACTACAGATGAATTATCCATCAGCACCTACGGGTCTTCTAAGCTTAAATTGAATGCAGATGCTGCTTATATCGATGTTCTCATGTTAGAAAATAGCTTTGCCGACCTTACTATTAATGCAGATACTTTAAATATAGCCCTAAAAGATAGGATTGATGCTAAAATATATGCTACTAGTAAAACCCATCGTTTAGAAATGTTTAAAAATGCCCAGGTTAAAATGGAGGGTAACACTGAAATTTTTGACATTCAGCTTTTTGAAAGCGCTACTCTAAAAGCTGAAAATTTAACCGCCCAAGAGGTTTCTCTAAAAATCGAAGCCTCCACAAGTGCTTATGTAAACGCCTCAAACCTGATGAGTTTGGATTCTAAAGGAACTGCTAAAACCTACCTATACGGTTCGGGTAAAATTACCATCCTTAATTTTTTAGATAGTTCTCAATTATCTAAAAAATAAAAACCTTTATGGGCTAACACTGTTTTTTTCTTGATGCAGCCTTTTTTATCTTTAGATTTCTCCTAATCGGACTTAGGCCTGTAGCATACTCGTCATCAGCTTTAGTACAGAATAAAATAACAACAACAAGATCAAAATAGTCTAGTTTCTTTTGGCGCAGCGGTCTAGACCTTGGTAGCGGCATGACTATTCTCCATAGGGATTCTTTTTTGTTCTGGCAATAGGTGCGGTGATCAAATGCTCAGGAATCCCGAAACCATCTACGAGCACTTCAATATGGGGTCGAAGTTCAGTACACAGGCGTTCTACACGTTGGCGCATGGCTTTAGATTTTGAACTTGCAATATACCCTTGCTCTAAGTACCAAGCAGCATCACTTCTAATCTCGTGCAATGCGTACAGTGCACTTATTTTTTCAAATAGTTCTTGGTGTTTTTTATCCTTCATCTTTTCAGTAAAAGAAATAAACGTATCAAAGGCTAATTCGCAACTGTAGGCTTTTCCTAAGGCTAGTAAATGTGTTTGTACTTTTAAAAACGCGTGATAGGATGGCACTCCTTTTTTAATATACTCTCGAATTCGCATGGCTAAGCTATAGGTGAGCCTTCTGGTTCTATAGCTGAATGCGTGTTTATGAAATTTTGGATTGTATAAGTGATCAGCATCTACTTTGTTTGCGTATATTGGATTTATAGTCGTCAGTTTATCGCTCAGCTGCGTACTGAGAAGCTTTAATACAGACACAAAGCCTGCACTGTTAAATTCGGCTTTAAAGTCAGACAGAACTCCTTTAGCGGCCAATTGCAATAAAACCGTATTATCTCCTTCAAAAGTGGTAAAAATGTCTACATCGCCCTTTAAATCTGGAATTCTATTTTCAATTAAGTATCCCTTTCCTCCGCAAGCTTCTCTACATTCTTGAATAGTAGCGTTGGCATACCAAGTAATGATCGATTTTAACCCGGCAACTTGGGTTTCCACTTCACGCTTATCGATAAGCGTTTCGTCACTGTATACCTTCATAATATGCTGCAGCGCGATATCATACACATAGGCTTTTGCCACGGCAGGTGTTAAGCGTAATTGATGGGTAGGGTAATCCATCAATAAATCTTCTTGAATCTTGATACTGTCATTAAATTGCCTTCGTTCTAAGGCGTGTTTTATGGCAATAGTAAGCGCCATTTTAGCACCTCCCAAACCTGCGCGCGCTACACAAATTCTGCCACCAACAAGAGTGCCTAACATGGTAAAAAATCGTTTATTCGGATTTTTTATGTCCGAATGATAATGGCCATCCTCCGTAATGGTGCCGTATTTGTTTAAAAGATTTTCTCTTGGAACACGAACTTGGTGAAACCATATTTTACCATTATCTACACCGTTTAGTCCTAATTTATACCCATTGTCTTCTATGGTAATGCCCTTATATACCCTATGGTTTTCATCGCGAATTGGCACTAGAATAGCATGCACACCTTCATTTTTACCATTTACAATGAGTTGCGCAAAGACCGAGGCCATTTTAGCGTCTAAAGCGTTGCCTATATATTCTTTGTTGTCGTTTTTTCCGGGGGTGTGAATTACGAGACAATCCGCAATGGCATCATAGGTAGCCGTTGTTTTTATACCCCTAACGTTTGATCCATGTCCGGTTTCTGTCATGGCAAAGCAACCTAGTAATTTAGCGTTGCCAGCATCAGTTAAATATTTGTCGTGGTGATATGTAGTGCCTAATTTTTGAATACTTCCACCAAACAATCCAAATTGAACACCAAATTTTATGGCTAAACTACCATCTACATACATGAGATTTTCAAATATAAACGCATACGATTCCATATCATGAACACCGCCATATGCTTTAGGATATGCAATAGCTCCATATTTTTCTTCGGCTAAATGAATCACTTGATCTAGTACTTTTTTTCTAAAATCTTCCTTTGTTCTTTGAATGTCCCAATTAAAAATTGGGTTTTTCAGTGTTTCATGAAATTTGGATACTCCAGCTGCAAACTCACCTTTTAAAATAGCATCAATTGCTAAACTATCGTAGTAGTCTGAAGTGATTTCTTCAACCACTTCTACATCAAATAAATGATTGTAATGGTTGGGTTGAATGCCTAAATTTATTTCGATAGTTTTTAAGTGTTCGTTCTCTTGCTCGTCAAAATAATAGTAACTCAGCAATCGTTTTGAAAAGCTAGTTAAAGGATAAGTATCGCTTTCAATCAATTTTACCTGTGCATGATTAATGGTGCTTTTCCACGATTTAATCTCTGTATTAGTAGGAGGTGTATTTGGATTCAACCAACTTATAAGTGCTTTCTTTGCGTTAGTATCTAAAGTTTCGTCGTTGGCAATAGCTGTTTTTACCACATTTATTTCTGAGGCAGACACCAAATCATCAGACCAAATCACATAAAAAAAGGGAATGTAGGGGAGTATATTCGATGCGTAGCGCGTATTATTTGTATTCTTCATAAAAGCTGCAATTTTTTTAAGTTATGAAAATACGCTTTTATTGGTATTTAATATAAAAAATGCATGTTTTAGAAGTGCATACTTTCAACTATCTTTGTCATCTATGAATGAAAATTTAGATCCTACTAATCAGCATTTTTCTCCTGAAGAAGTTGATATCGACAGAGCTTTAAGACCAGTGAGTTTTGGGGATTTTGCTGGTCAAGATCAAATTTTAGAGAATTTAAAGGTATTTGTTGAAGCTGCAAATCTTCGTGGTGAAGCCTTAGATCACACCCTTTTTCATGGACCTCCAGGTTTAGGAAAAACCACCTTGGCGCATATTCTTGCCAATGAATTAGGCGTGGGGATAAAAATTACCTCAGGACCCGTTTTAGATAAACCAGGCGACTTGGCTGGCTTATTGACTAATCTTGAAGACCGTGATGTATTGTTTATCGACGAAATACATCGACTGAGTCCTATTGTTGAAGAGTATTTGTACTCTGCCATGGAAGATTATAAAATTGATATTATGATTGAGTCAGGGCCCAATGCGCGTTCTGTTCAAATAAACTTAAATCCCTTTACTTTAATTGGAGCCACGACACGTTCTGGATTATTAACGGCTCCTATGCGTGCTCGTTTTGGAATTCAAAGTAGGCTACAATATTACTCTACAGAATTGCTATCGACGATTGTTACGCGAAGTGCAGAAATTTTAAAAATGCCGATTTCCAATGAAGCCGCCATTGAAATCGCTGGTCGAAGTAGAGGAACGCCTCGTATTTGTAATGCCCTATTGCGAAGGGTTCGCGATTTTGCACAGATAAAAGGGAACGGAAAAATAGATATCGGAATATCAAAATTTGCCCTAAAAGCCTTAAATGTCGATGCGCATGGCTTAGACGAAATGGACAATAAAATATTACTCACTTTAATTGATAAGTTTAAAGGGGGGCCGGTCGGCATTACCACTTTGGCAACGGCTGTTTCTGAAAGTGCCGAAACCATAGAAGAAGTGTACGAGCCATTTTTAATTCAAGAAGGCTTTATCATGCGCACCCCTAGAGGTCGCGAAGTAACAGAGCTAGCCTACAAGCATTTGGGAAGAATTAAAGGGAACATTCAAGGAGGTTTATTTTAGAGAAAGCCTGTGATCTGCTTGCCGGATCTATAGATATGCAGGTAGGTATCTAAGGCTCAGACCAAGGCTCCCTTCTGGTGGCATGCATTACAATTATAGCGATAATAGATTCAGTGATTTTTAATTCAATGAAAAACCTACACACAGTTAAGCGTTTAGAGGTCTTAAAGAATAGCAAGCGTATTCTGAAAAACCCTTTGCCTTTTCACCATGAAAAATTTAAGGAATTTGGGCACACCTTTAAGGTTCAAACCGGTTGGAATCAAGATATTGTGTTTACGCAAAATCCCGGTTTTATAAAGCATATTCTTCAAAAGCAACACAAAGCATATCAAAAATCTACCTTACAAACCAAAGACTTAGCGAAGTATATTGGCAATGGTATATTAACCTCAAACGGGGAGCATTGGCGAACGCATCGCCGTATGGTACAACCCGCGTTTCATAAGAAAAAGTTAGCCAATTTAATGACGACGGTACGTGAGGCTATTTTGTCTGAAATTAAGGGTATTCCTTCCCAAACTACGGTTGATGTTTATGGCTTAATGAGTAATCTTGCCTTTCAGGTAGTAGCACAATCGCTCTTCAGTAATGACAATATTCGAGAAGAAATGAACCGCCTTCAGTTTGTTACCGAGACCAATCAGCGTATGTTGATCAAAGAAATGCGTCAACCCTATTTAAATTGGTGGTTTAAACTTAGTGGAAAAATAGATACGCATTTAAAATTATCCGAAGAAGCAAAACAACTTTTAGGAACGTTAATCAATAACCGACGCGATTCTTCAACTGAAAAAGATGATCTTCTTGATATGCTTTTACAAGCCCGATATGAAGATGGTACGCCCATGCCTCAAAAACAATTGATTGACGAGGTATTAATTTTATTTACTGCCGGTCATGAAACTACGGCAAATGTGCTTAGTTTTTTACTGTATTTACTGGCCAAGCATCCCATAGTGCAAGAGAAGGCATACCAAGAGGCTACAAAGGTAAATTTAGAATCAGCTGATATTTTACCTAATTTGGCACAGTTAGCTTATATTCAAAACTGTATTGAAGAAGCTATGCGTTTGTTTCCGCCTGCTTATGTCATTGATCGAGTTGCCATTCATGATGATACATTCGAAGACTTGCACATTCCCAAAGATACCATGATATTGATGAGTATTTATGAGTTGCACAGGTATGAAGATTTTTGGGAAAATCCAGCTGCTTTTTACCCAGATCGTTTTAATGAAATCGATAAGAAAGCATACCAAGAGTATTACTACCCATTTGGTGCAGGACCAAGAATGTGTGTCGGAAATAATTTTGCGATGTATGAAATGATTATAACCGTTGCTGAAATTCTAAAAAAATATACAATAACTACTGAAATTAATGAGGTTGAGATCAACCCGCTAATTTCTTTAAAACCTAAAAAGGTGCCTTTGCAATTTAGCCCTAGAATTTGAATACATTAGATAGGTATATAACAAAAAAAGCCTGACTAAAATTAGACTAGTCAGGCTTTTCTATGAATTTTTAATCCTTACTTTAAAATGGCATTCTCGTCTGAAAATTTCTTGTAACTGAAATACACAGCACCAACAGCAAAGGCTAATAGGGATAAAAGAATCACCGCATATTGTACCATATCAATGGTACCCGCCATAATTTCTTTAACACCAAGACCAATGTTTAAAACAGGAATTAAAACCGTGCTCCATGTTAATTCTATTCCTGGCATTAGTGCTAAAACTAAGGGAATAATGATTAACATAATTATAGGGGACGCCTTGCTTTGTGCCTCCTTAAAAGAGGTGGCACCCGCTACTAAAGCAATAATAAACCCAGATAAAAATAGTGAAAACGGGATCAGTAACAATAAAATCATAGTGATAGACTCGATGCTTAACATTTCGCCAATAGCCTCATTAAAAGCAGGCGGAATACCATCAATAAGTTTAAGCCCCACAATTAAGCCCACTAAATTCAATAAAGCAGGAATAAAACCTAATAACGAAGCCACAATAGTTTTTCCTAGAAGTACTTTAAATTTTGAGATGGGCAAGGATAGGGTTGTTTCAATTGTTTTGCGTTCTTTTTCTCCTGTTACCAGATCAACAGCCGCTAATAAGCAGCCACCCCACATGGTGAGTATAAATAAATAGGGAATAAACCCCCCAATTCTTTTTCCGATTACTTCTTTTTGTTCTCCAACTTCAACATAATTTTCGGTAAACGGTGTTAATTTTTCAGTAGGAATTTCAAGAGTACTAATACGTTGTTCTTTTAATTTGGCATTATAGCCTTCAATTAACCGGGTGACACGGTTGTTGACATTGTCTTTAGAACCATTTCTGAAAATTTGTACTTCACTTGTACTAAGGCTATCCATTTTAGTATTCCAATCGGCAGGGAAAACAATAGCCGTTTGAATGGTGTCGTCATCAATTAAATGTTTAAAATCTTTAGCCTCTTCATAGACTGTGATTTTATTGAGCGTATCGCTAGAAACAAGATCGTAGAAGGAAGAAGGTGCATTTACAAGGCCAATTTTCACTGATTTCTCTTGATTGCTTTTTTCAATCATTTCAGTCACCTTCATGGCGCCAAAAATTAAAATAGGAACCAATACAGTGGGTAAAACAATCGAGTTAATAATTGTTTTTTTATCTCTTAGAAGCTCGGTAAGCTCTTTTTTTATAATTATAAGTAAATCGTTCATCTTAAGCTTCTTTTACACGGTTAATAAATTCTTGAGTCAAATTTTTTGCCTTCATTTCTCCCTTAAAGTTTTCAAAGGTATCATTGTAAATAATACTTCCATTATTGATAATAGCAAGATCATCACACAACAAATCTACCTCACTCATAATATGAGAAGAAAAAATTACCGTTTTGTTATTTTCTTTAGATTCTCGAATAAGTTCAATGATGCTCTCCGCAGTAATTACGTCAAGACCTGAAGTTGGTTCGTCAAAAATTAGTACTTCTGGATCATGAACAAGGGTCCGAGCAATCGATACTTTTTGTTTCATCCCGGTACTCATTTGTCCCATTCTTTTTTTTCTAAACTCGTTAATACCTAATTTTTCAAAAAGATATTCTTTCCTTTCTTTTAACTGAGCTTCAGGAATTTTATATAATTTTCCAAAAAAATCAATCGTTTCATCAGGATTTAAACGCTCGTATAAACCGGTAGAACCCGTTAAAAATCCAATGTGTTTCTTAACTTCGTCGCTATTTTTTAAAATATCAACTCCATCAACGATAGCAGTACCAGAAGTTGGTTTAATAATACCTGCTATCATTCTCAAGGTGGTGGTTTTTCCAGCGCCATTGGGGCCTAACAATGAAAAAATTCGCCCGGGCTTACAATCGAAAGATATTTCATTCACTGCATTAACAGTAGTGGTTTCTTTTTTGAATCCTTTTTTGGTGGTTGCCGTAAAAGATTTGGTTAGTTTTTCAATATGTATCATCTAAGTTGTTTAAATTGGTACGTTTTGTTAGTAGTCAAAAATAAAAATTGTTACAGAGCTACTGTATTTTTTATTTTTAGAACACAAATTAATAATAATAACAGGTTTAAATTTATGTTTTCAAAGGAGAAATATACGCAATTAATAAAAGATGAAGCAAAAAGACTTGGTTTTTTGTCTTGTGGTATTTCTAAAGCTGATTTTTTAGAGCACGAAGCTCCACGCCTAGAAAAATGGCTAAAAAATAATAGTCACGGTGAGATGCAATACATGGAAAACCATTTTGACAAACGCTTAGATCCAAGGTTGTTGGTCGATGGTGCAAAATCGGTGGTTTCTCTGCTACTCAATTATTATCCCGAAGAAACGCAAGTTGATACTACTTTTAAGATATCAAAATATGCGTATGGAAACGATTATCATCATGTGATAAAAAGCAAGCTAAAGGCTTTACAAGAATTTATTAGCGAAGAAATAGGAGAAGTTAACGGCCGTGCTTTTGTAGATTCTGCACCGGTATTAGATAAAGCTTGGGCAGCTAAAAGCGGTTTAGGTTGGATAGGAAAACACAGTAATTTAATTACCCAAAAAGTAGGATCATTTTATTTTATAGCCCAATTGATCATCGATTTAGATTTGTGCTATGACACTCCGGTGACCGACCATTGTGGCACGTGCACCGCCTGTATTGATGCTTGCCCAACGCAGGCCATTACCGAACCTTATGTGGTGGATGGCAGTAAATGTATCTCCTATTTTACCATCGAATTAAAAAACGAATTGCCTACTGAATTTAAAGGTAAGTTCGATGATTGGGCCTTTGGTTGTGATGTGTGTCAAGATGTTTGCCCTTGGAATAAATTTTCAAAACCACATAATGAACCCCTTTTTAATCCGCATCCAGAACTACTGGCGCTTACAAAAAACGATTGGCAAGAAATGACAGAAGATGTTTTTAAAAAAGTATTTCAAAAATCAGCTGTAAAGCGGACTAAGTTTTCTGGTTTAAAACGTAATATTGAATTTTTAAGTTAAAAATCTGCAGTGAAGCTAGGATTTAAAAGTAGAGCGCTATACTTTTCATTACTAGTTAACACATTTTATTTCTAAGGATTTTTTAAAGTACTATTTTAAAATGCTATCTTCCATGTCTGTAAGATATAAAGGGTCAAGTATCCGTCTTATTTATTTTGAAATTCAGTACACAAAAGTCAATTTAAAAACCAACCAAGCCATTAAAAATGAAAATTAAAAAACCTAGTTTAAGCTTTTGGCAAATTTTTAATATGAATGTTGGATTTTTCGGGATTCAATATAGTTTCGGGTTGCAACAAAGCGCTATAAATCCCATTTTTGAATTTTTGGGTGCAGAAAATCACGACTTGCCTTTGTTGAATCTTGCTGGTCCAGTAACCGGTTTATTAATACAACCAATTATTGGTGCGATTTCGGATAAAACATGGTCTCCAAAATGGGGAAGAAGAAAGCCTTTTTTCTTAATTGGTGCTATTGTAGCTAGTGTATGTTTATTTGTTTTTCCTTATAGTCCAACTTTATGGTTTGCTGTAGGTTTGTTGTGGATTTTAGATGCAGGTAATAATACTGCGATGGAGCCGTACCGTGCATTTATAGGAGATAAATTACCTGATAATCAATTAACTTTTGGGTATCAAATGCAATCTTTATTTGTTGGTGCGGGAATTACAGTTGCTAATTTCTCGCTATTTGTATTTCAAGATTGGTTTACTGTTCCTTCGGTGGTTTCTGAGACGGTAAATATCATTCCAACTTGGGTATATTATACTTTCTTTTTAGGTGCTTTTGCTTCCATTGCCACAGTACTTTGGTCGATTTGGAAAACTCCTGAAATACCGCCTACTGACAAGGAATTAAAAGAAATAAAATTCTTTAATCACGGAAAGCCACATGCCATCATTCAAGTTTTTGGAGCTTTAATTGCAGTTTTGTCTTTACCCTTATTAACTGGTTTAGGTTTGGGTAAAATATTTCCTTATTTGTTTGAGAATTACAATTTATTGGTAGTTATTATGCTAATAATTGCAGTTGGATGGTTATTTTTTCTTTACCAAACTATCAAAAATAATCCTGAGAATTTAGTTATTAAAAAATTTGGGGACTTATTAATGCCCTTAATGGAAACATCTGAGGCCATAAAAGATATGCCGAAATTTATGTGGAATTTGGCGGCGGTATATTTCTTTCAATGGTACGCATTATTTATATATTGGCAATTTATTTCTCCCATGTTAAAAACAACTATTGCAGGTATAACCCCCGAAGAGGCTCTAGGTCAAGTGGGTTTAATGAATGGAACCTACAATTTTGTTACCATGGTGGTAGCATTAGCTTTAGTACCAATTGCGGCAAAATATGGATCTAAGCTCGTCTATGTTGTAAGTTTATTTTTAACAGGAATTGCCATGCTCTCCATGCCATATATTACCAATGAATATGCACTGTTGTTTCCTATGGTTCTTTTTGGGATAGGTTGGGCAGCCATGATGGGTATTCCCTACGCCATGGTATCTAAAATAATTCCATCTGAGAGAAGGGGTGTCTACATGGGTATTGTAAATATGATGATAGTGATACCTATGCTTATTCAAACGGTATCTTTTGGCCCAATTATTCAATATATTTTAAATGATAACGCTGTTTACGCTATTTTATTTGGCGGGGTGTTTTTTGTAATAGCTGCGGTCTTGGCTTTAAGATTAAATGTATCAGCTGCTCAACAAGAATTAAATTAAAGGGAGTACATTTTTAAAAATACAGTAAGGCATTAAATAATATTTAATGCCTTTTTTCTGTATCAATCATAGCATTCTTCCGAAGATTCCATGTAAATTTGTTATTCAATAAGCTGTATTATGAGTAAAGAATCTAAACGACGTGAAGCATTAGTATATCATGCAAAGCCTCAACCAGGCAAAATAAAAATTGTTCCCACAAAACCATATGCAACCCAACGCGATTTAGCCTTAGCCTATTCTCCTGGTGTTGCAGAGCCTTGCTTAGAAATAGCGAAAGACAAGGAAAACGTCTACAAATATACGTCCAAAGGAAATTTAGTTGCTGTCATATCAAACGGTACTGCCGTATTAGGTTTAGGTAATATTGGTCCTGAAGCTTCAAAGCCCGTTATGGAAGGTAAAGGCTTGTTGTTCAAAATATTTGCTGATATTGATGGTATGGATATTGAAATTGATACTGAAGATGTAGAGAAATTTATTGAAACGGTAAAAATGATTGCGCCTACTTTTGGAGGAATTAATTTAGAAGATATCAAAGCACCTGAAGCTTTTGAAATAGAACGTCGCTTAAAAGAAGAGCTTGATATTCCAGTGATGCATGACGATCAGCATGGTACGGCCATTATTTCGGCCGCTGCGCTTTTAAATGCACTAGAGCTGACCCGTAAAGCCATTGACGAAGTGCGCATAGTTATTAGTGGGGCGGGGGCCGCTGCAGTTTCTTGTACGCGATTGTATAAGGCTTTTGGGGCAAAAGACGAGAATATTGTCATGCTCGATAGTAAAGGTGTTATCCGGTCAGACAGGGCAAATTTATCAGCTGAAAAATTAGAATTCGCATCAGATAGAAAAATAGATACCCTAGAAGAAGCCATGGTGGATGCCAACGTTTTTGTGGGCCTGTCTATAGCCGATATTGTAACACCAGAGATGTTGTTGTCTATGGCGAAAAATCCTATTGTTTTTGCCATGGCTAATCCTAATCCTGAAATCGAGTACGATTTAGCCGTAAAAACAAGAAAGGATATTATTATGGCTACGGGTCGTTCTGACCATCCTAATCAAGTAAATAATGTATTGGGTTTTCCCTTTATATTTCGAGGCGCTTTAGATGTTCGCGCGACAAAGATTAACGAAGCTATGAAAATGGCAGCTGTTAAAGCCTTGGCAGATTTAGCGAAACAGCCAGTCCCTGAGCAAGTAAATATTGCTTATGGAGAAACCAGGTTAACTTTTGGCAAGGAGTATATCATTCCAAAACCTTTTGACCCAAGGCTTATTGCCGAAATACCGCCTGCAGTAGCAAAAGCGGCTATGGAAAGTGGAGTAGCTAAAAACCCCATAGAAGATTGGGATAAGTATAAAGAAGAATTGTTATTGCGTTTAGGCAACGACAATAAAATTGTTCGTCTACTTCATAACAGGGCCAAGATAAGTCCTAAAAAAATTGTATTTGCAGAAGCAGAACATTTAGATGTTTTAAAAGCAGCACAAATTGCTTATGAAGAAGGAATTGCAATTCCTATTTTATTAGGCAATAAAGAGCTAATTACCGAGCTTAAAAATGAGCTAGAGTTCGATGCTGATTTGATTATTCTGGATCCAAAAGATAAAGAATCCCTGGCACAACGAGATCAATACGCCACTAAATTTTGGGAGAATAGAAAAAGGAATGGCGTTTCTCTTTATGGGGCAAAATCTAAAATGCGGGAGCGTAACTATTTTGCGGCGATGATGGTTTTAGAAGGCGATGCTGATGGAATGATCTCTGGATACTCAAGAGCATACCCCACGGTTGTGAAGCCTATTTTTGAAGTTATCGGTAGGGCTTCAAATGTTAAAAAAGTTGCTACGGTAAATATTATGATTACAGAGCGTGGTCCTTTGTTTTTAGCAGACACCTCAATAAATATAGATCCAACAGCCTCTGAGCTTGCTGAAATTGCTAAAATGACAGCAAATGTGGCCACCACTTTTGGTTTTGATCCTGTTATGGCGATGTTGTCTTATGCTAATTTTGGTTCTTCGAACCATCCAGATGCAACTAAAGTACGCGATGCCGTTAAGATTTTACACGAAACAGCTCCTGATTTAGTGGTTGACGGTGAAGTTCAGATGGATTTTGCGCTAAACAAAGACTTACACCAAAGTAAGTTCCCCTTTTCTAAGTTAGCAGGAAAAAAAGTGAATACCTTAATTTTCCCCAATCTAGAATCTGCCAACATTACCTATAAATTATTGAAAGAATTGAATAAAGCCGATAGCATTGGCCCCATCATGTTAGGTCTCAGAAGATCGGTGCATATTCTTCAATTAGGAGCCGGTGTTGATGAAATGGTCAATATGGTGGCCATTGCCGTAATAGACGCCCAAGAAAGAGAAAAACGTAAAAAAGCGAAAGAGTAATTTTTCACAGCCTTAAATTTTTAAGAAGCAAAAGTTTTGATGCTTTAGGAAGCCTAAAAGATTATTTCTTTAGCTAACAACCAAAAACCAACAACCAGAACAGTAGCTATGATTCATCATTTAAAAGGAAAGTTAGTAGAGAAAAACCCTACACATTTAGTAATAGAGTGTGGGGGTGTGGGGTATTTTGTAAACATCTCTCTACATACCTTTTCTAAAATTTTAGATGCTGAAAATATTAGCCTTTTTACACATCTTCAAGTAAAGGAAGATTCTCATACCTTATTTGGTTTTTATGAGAAATCTGAACGGGAAATTTTCAGACTTTTACTTTCGGTTTCAGGAATAGGTTCAAGCACGGCCAGAACGATGCTTTCTTCTATGGAGCCCATGCAAATTAGAGATGCTATTGCGACTAGTAACGTGGCCTCTATACAGTCTGTCAAGGGTATAGGAGCAAAAACTGCACAACGTGTAATTTTAGACTTAAAGGACAAAATTTTAAAAATTTACGATATTGACGAAGTTTCAGCCACTTTAAACAATACAAATAAAGATGAAGCGTTATCTGCTTTAGAAGTTCTTGGTTTTGTGCGTAAGCAATCTGAAAGGGTTGTGGACAAAATCGTAAGCCAAGATGCTTCCTTAAGCGTGGAAGATATCATAAAGCTTTCATTGAAAAATTTGTAAGAAGTTTGAAAAAAAGGGCAAAATTAATCCTTAAATCTTTTAGGTTTAAGTTACTACTAGTATCTGTAATTTTCTTTGGTGTCTCGCACATGACAAATGCGCAAGTAACAACTGAACAAGAAAATGACACTGTACAAACAGGAATAGCTCTGGGTAAACTTCAATTAAAAAATCCTAAAAGTATCCTTTCTAGATATACTTACGATCCAAAATTAGATCGTTATTTTTACTCAGAGTCTGTCGGAAATTTTGATATTAGTTATCCTATTATCCTAACGCCTCAAGAGTATCAAGCCTTAGCGCGAAAAGAAAATATGAGGTCTTATTTTAAAGATAAGATTGATGCCTACTCCGGAAAAAAAGAAGGCAGTGAAGAAGCAAGGAAAAATTTACTTCCCAATTTCTACGTAAACAATAATTTTTTTGAGTCTGTTTTTGGAGGTAATACCATTGAAGTAATTCCTCAAGGATCTATTGCTATGGATTTAGGGGTGCTTTGGCAAAAAAACGATAATCCATCACTTTCACCGCGCCAAAGGACAAATTTAGCCTTCGATTTTGATCAACAAATTCGGCTGAGCATGTTAGGTAAAATAGGGGAGCGATTACAAGTAAATGCTAACTATGACACCGAAGCTACTTTTGATTTTCAAAATATAGTGAAGTTAGATTACACACCGACAGAAGATGATATTTTACAGAAAATTGAAGTGGGTAATGTAAACATGCCTTTAAATAGTTCTTTAATACAAGGTGCTCAAAGTCTTTTTGGGATTAAGACCCAATTACAATTTGGAAAAACTACCGTAACTACCGTGTTTTCTGATCAACAATCTCAAAACAGTACCGTAGTTGCACAAGGGGGAGGTACCTTAAACGACTTTTCAATTACGGCTCTTGATTACGAAGAAGACAAGCACTTTTTCTTATCACAATATTTTAGAGATACCTATGATCAAGCTTTAGAACGATACCCTTATAAGAATACCTTAGTACAAATTACAAGAATAGAGGTTTGGGTGACCAATAGAAGTCAGCTAACAACTAATGTTCGTAATGTGGTGGCGATTCAAGATTTGGGAGAAGCCCAATCTGAAAAAACAAGGATCGGTAGGTTAAATGGTAATCCTCCTGGATTTTTTAATAGCAGTACTGCAGGTGATTTACCTAGAAATGGCGCTAACGATTTTGACCCTAAATTAATAGATAACGGAGGCGTTTTAACTTCTCAAATTCGAGACATTGCAACCGTGGAGGCAGGTTTTAATGTGCCAGGGTATCAAATAAATCAAGGATTTGATTATGCGATTCTAGAAAATGCAAGAAGATTAGAAGAAGTAAGAGATTTTCAACTCGATCAGCAGTTAGGCTATATTTCTTTAAATCAACGCTTGAGTAATGATGAAGTTTTAGCAGTCGCCTATCAATACACCTACCAAGGGCAAGTGTACCAAGTGGGTGAATTTGCGAATGGTGGGGTAGATGCCACTACCGTTACAGGAGGTGTAAATCCGATAGTGAATAACAACACCTTAGTACTAAAATTATTAAAGAGTAACGTTACGAATGTTTCTGATCCAATATGGGATTTAATGATGAAGAACATCTATACCACAGGTGCATTTAGGCTAAGTCAAGAAGATTTTAAGTTAAATATTTTATATTCAGATCCTACCCCAAGAAACTATATTACAAAAGTAAACGACAATGGATGGCCTGTTAATTTAGAGGAACGTATATTATTAAACCTCTTTAATTTAGACCGTTTAAATATTTACAATGATTCACAGCCAGGTGGTGATGGTTTTTTTGATTTCGTGCCGGGTGTAACCGTCGATACCCAAAGTGGTAGAATTATATTTACAAAAGTAGAGCCTTTCGGAGAGTTTTTATTTGAGACTTTAGGGGGTGGGGTATACGATGTAACTAATGAGCAAGGCTATAATGAAAATCAAAGGAAATATGTTTTTAGGAGCATGTACGCCCTTACTAAGGCTGCTGCTTTGGAGGACGCAGATAAAAACAAATTTTTCTTAAAAGGACGCTATAAGTCTGAGGGTAATAATGGTATTCCTATTGGGGCTTTTAACGTTCCTCGTGGATCAGTACGTGTTACCGCTGGTGGTCGTCAGTTACAAGAAGGCATAGATTACACTGTAAACTATATTGCGGGAACGGTTCAAATAACAGATCCTTCTTTACAAGCTTCAAATACCCCTATTAACATATCGGTTGAAAACACAGCGGTTTTCGGGCAACAAGCTAGAAGGTATACGGGGATTAACGTAGAACATCAAATTAATACTAATTTTGTATTGGGAGGAACCCTCATAAATTTAAATGAAAGACCCCAAACTCAAAAAGCAAATTATGGTTTAGAGCCAGTAAATAATACCATTTTTGGACTGAATGGTAATTTTTCTACTGAGGTTCCGTTTTTAACCAGATTAGTGAATAAATTACCCAATATAGATACCGATGTGCCCTCTAATGTATCGGTACGTGGGGAAGTTGCTTTTTTAAGTCCAGGAACACCAAAAAACGATGATTTTAATGGAGAATCAACCACCTATTTAGATGATTTTGAGGGCGCTCAGTCTTTAATCGACATTCGGTCTTCTTTAGGATGGTCATTAGCTAGTACCCCATTAGAATTTTTACCAGGAGGACAATTAGCAGGCAGTTCGCCAACCGATGATGCAAATTTAGAAAATGGGTATGGGCGTTCAAAATTGGCCTGGTATTCTGTGGATCCCATATTTTATTCGATAAGAGATAGGCCTTCAGGCATTTCTGATTCGGATGTTTCTTTGAATCAGACCAGACGTGTTTTTATTGATGAGGTATTTCCTGAAACCGACCAAGCGCAAGGCCAGTCAAGAGTTCAAACCACCTTAGACTTGGTGTATTACCCCAATGCAAAAGGCCCCTATAATAACAATCCTAATTTTGCAACAGAACAACCCAATCAAAAATGGGGTGGGATGATGCGTCCTTTAAGTAGTACCAATTTTGAACAATCGAATGTTGAATTTGTACAGTTTTGGGTGCTAGATCCTTATGTAGATGGCGTTGCGACAAGCCCAGGGGAATTGGTATTTAACTTAGGAAATATTTCAGAAGACATTTTAAAAGACGGTCGTAAACAATACGAAAACGGACTGCCAGGTGTACAGAGTAATGACTTGGTGGCGCCAACTTCTTGGGGGCAAGTACCCGCAACACAGTCTTTAGTATATGCCTTTGATGTCAATGAAGCTAATCGAGGTTTACAAGATGTGGGCTTTGACGGTTTAAATGATACGGATGAAGCATCGGTATATACCAACAACTCAGGCGCTGATCCTGCTTTAGATAACTACCAATATTATTTGAATAGAGAAGGTGGAATATTAGAACGCTATTTAGATTTTAACAATCCAGAGGGTAACTCCCCGGTACAAGTAACGAATACAAATAGGGGTTCAACGACCTTACCTGATGTTGAAGATATTGATCGCGATTTAACCATGAACACCATTAATAGTTATTACGAGTATCGGGTTGCGATTAAGCCCAATACCACGATTAATGATCAGTATGTTACGGATATCAGAGAGAACGTTCTTTCAGGAAATAATATTCCTGATGGTTCTGAGGTGCGAAGCCGTTGGATTCAATATAAAATTCCACTAAGTAACTTTTCAAATGCTATAGGAGGAATATCAGATTTTAGATCCATCAGTTTTTTAAGGATGTATTTAACGGGTTTTTCAAGTGATGTGTCACTGCGTTTTGCAACTCTAGATTTAGTCCGAGGTGACTGGAGAACTTACGCTAAAACATTACAACCAGGGGTTGATGATAACGTGGCCGACGATATTACCTTAGTCGATGTCAATACGGTGAACATCACAGAGAATGAGCGGAGAGAACCTATCCCTTACAAATTACCTCCAGGTGTCATCCGAGAACAATTGAACAATAACAATACCTTAATTCGTCAAAATGAGCAATCCTTATCATTTGCGGTTGAAAATCTAGAACCACAAGATTCAAGAGGTGTTTTTAAAAATATAAACATCGATGTTCGTCAGTATAAAAAACTGAGAATGTTTATGCATGCCGAAGAAATTTCAGATTCGGATTATTTAGATGGCGAAATTCCATTAGTTGGTTTTTTAAGAATTGGAACAGATTTCTCTCAAAATTTTTATCAAATAGAAATCCCGTTATCATTTACCGATTTTGGAGCTACCCAAGCTGAAGATATATGGCCAGAGATGAACGAATTGGCAGTAGATTTAGCTGATTTGAGTAAAGTAAAATCTTTTGGAATTGCCAATCAAACCTTAGATCAAATTAGTTATTACGATATTATTGATGGCGATGCCATTCCTGTAGCCGAATTTGCTCCTAGAACGCTTGGCGTTACCAGAATTGGTATAAAAGGAAATCCATCCTTAGGGAGTTTACGTAGTATGATGGTGGGTGTTAAAAACCAAAGTTCTCAATTTGCAAGGGGAGAAGTTTGGTTTAATGAGTTGCGCTTGGCGGGCTTAGATAATAACGGTGGCTGGGCAAGCGTTGCCGCAGTAGACTTAAATATTGCCGATTTTGCTGATGTTTCTGCAACAGGTAGTAAAAGTACTTCAGGCTTTGGGGCCGTGGATCAAATGCCAAATGAACGAGCTCGTGAAGATGCAATTTCGTATGATGTTGTGACCAACTTAAACATGGGGCAACTACTTCCTAAAAAATGGGGAATTCAATTGCCATTTAATTATGGGGTATCCGAACAAATGATTACTCCCGAGTTCGACCCTGTGTATGATGATTTAAAATTAAACGATCGTATTGCCGCAGAAACAACACAGGAAGGTAAGGATCAAGTGTTACAGCAAGCCGAAGATTATACCAAAAGAACAAGTATTAACCTTATTGGAGTTCGAAAAAATAGAGGAGAAGAGGCCGAGGAAAACTTTTACGATATCGAAAACTTTACCTTTAATTACTCCTATAATGAAACCAATCATCGCGATTTCGAAATAGCAAATTTACAAGAGCAAAATGTAACGTCTGGTTTTGTATATAACCATAGTTTTAAACCCCTAACTATTGCTCCTTTTGCGAAAAAAGATTCACTGTTTACTGGTGCTTATTGGAAGTGGTTAAAAGAATTAAATCTTAGTTTACTACCTTCCACAGTAACTGTAAACTCTAACATCAACCGCAATTTTAGCCAACAACAGTTTAGAGATGTTTTGGAGCCAGGTGTTGATGCCCTAGATTTGCCGCTACTGCAACAACGGAACTATTTGTTTAATTGGCAGTATGCTTTAAATTATACCTTAACAAAATCATTGCGGTTAAATATTCAGGCCTCGAATAGTAATATTGTTCGTAATTACTTTAATCAAGATACCAATGCAAACTCTTTAATTAATCAAGAATTAGATATTTGGGATGGTTTTTGGGATATTGGAGAACCCAATAGGCATGCACAACAATTACAATTAAATTACGATTTACCGTTTAAATTGGTGCCTGTATTAGACTTTATAACTGGGCAATACAGCTACACGAGTAATTTTGACTGGCAACGTGGTGGCGATGCATTAATTGAAGTTGCTGGTGAAACTATAAATACGGTTCAAAACTCGCACCGACATGAGTTTTCTTCAAATATGAACCTGCAAAAGTTGTATGATTTAGTAGGTCTTAAAAAGGTAAAGGGTAATGCAAAAGCCTTAGCGGTCAGCTCAAAGACAACCGATAAAAATGAAAACACGAATAAAACAAGTCCTTTGTTCAATACGTTTATAGACGTTGTCACAATGGTAAAGCGCTTAAATGTGGCTTACGAGCAAACCAGCGGAACTGCCTTGCCAGGATACACTCAATCTATAGGATTTTTAGGAACAACAAGACCTTCATTAGGCTTTGTTTTTGGTAGCCAACAGGCCGACGTGCGTTTTGAAGCCGCAAGAAATGGATGGCTTACTACTTTTACAGATTTTAATCAGCAATTTGTTCAAAATATTAATACGCGTTTAAATATCACAGCAACAGCTCAGCCTGTAAAAGATTTAACTATCGACTTAAGTGCAGATAGGCAGTATCAAAAAAGGTATGAAGAAAGCTTTAGAATCGATGAAATAGGACCCAATGATTATCTATACAATAATTTATTAGGTAACGATTTTGGTAACTTTAGTGTTTCTACCCTAATGTTAGGAACAGTTTTTAGCCAAAGCGATGAGTTTACTTCAGAAACTTTCGAAACCTTTAAGCAGAACAGAATTACGATAGCAAATCGCCTCCTGACTGATAGAGGTCAAACAGCAGGAGCACTAGATGCTGACGGTTTCCCAGAACAGTATGGGAAAACGAATCAAGAAGTATTGTTACCTGCTTTTTTTGCTGCGTATACCGGACAAGGTGTTGATCGTGTAAATTTAGATGCCTTTAGAGATATTCCTATTCCTAATTGGACCTTAAAATATACGGGTTTAATGAATATTAAATGGTTTAAGAGTAAGTTTAAGCGATTCTCCATTAATCATGGCTATAGAGCAGCTTATAGTATCAACTCTTTTCAGACAAACTTAGAGAAAGTACAATTACTTAGCGAAGGTCTGCCTACCGTAAATGCAGAAAATTTAGATTTATTACCCGATAACATCATAAGTAATGTAGTGCTCACGGATGAATTTAACCCTTTAATAAAGGTAGATTTTGAAATGAAAAATTCTATGAGTGTTTTGGCAGAAGTGCGCACCAATAGAACCTTATCCTTAAGCTTCGATAATAGCTTACTCACTGAAATTAATGGGAAGGACTATACCGTTGGACTTGGTTATCGCTTTAAAGATGTACAGATGGTCACCAATATTGGAGGACAAAAAACACGGCTAAAGGGCGATTTGAATATTAAATTAGATGCTACTTTACGTGATAACATCACCTATATCAGAAATTTAGATTTAGACAATAATCAAATTACATCTGGGCAAAATTTATTTAATGTAAAGTTCAACGTAGATTATGCACTGACTAAAAATGTGAATGCCTTATTTTTCTACGATCATTCTTTTTCTCAATTTGCCGTTTCTACAGCATTTCCACAAACCACAATAAATACTGGCTTTACTATTCGCTATAATTTCGGCAATTAAAATTAAATAGGTGTGGCCCACTTCTAAAACTAGGTATACCTGTTGTTGGGGCTTTAGGTGTTGAAATTTACAAAATACCAATTTGGAAGTTCTTTTATTTTCTAGAGTTGATTTTTGCAATAGGATTACTTTAAGGTTTTAAGTTCAAGAGTTTATTTTTTTTAGAAGTCAATAGCTAAATTATGCTTTGCGCTACAAGGTAGTGCAGGGTTAGGATTTTTAATAAGGATTGAAATCGTACTTTTTTTTGAATACCTAGTATTAATATTTTACATTTGTTTTATAAACAGATAGAAATACGATATTATGAATATTCCCTCAGAATTAAAATATACAAAAGATCACGAATGGGTTAAAATAGAAGGAGATACTGCTACAGTGGGTATAACCGATTTTGCGCAAAGCGAACTTGGTGATATAGTTTATGTAGAAGTTGAGACTTTAGATGAAACTTTAGATAAAGATGAAGTTTTCGGAACTGTTGAAGCTGTTAAAACAGTTTCAGATTTGTTTTTACCCCTTTCAGGAGAAATTATCGCCTTCAATGAAGGTTTAGAAGATAACCCTGAAGATGTAAATTCTGATCCTTATGGAAAAGGGTGGATGATAAAAATTAAAATTAGCGATAGCTCCGAAATTGAATCACTGTTAAGTGAGGCTGACTATAAGGAATTAGTGGGTGCTTAAAAAATATAGGTTTACAATTTTGTTTATAAGCTGGATGGTGTTCATTACATTACTCAGCTTATTTACGTTTAAGGGTGTCGGAAAAATAGCATCCAACCTTCAGCTACCACATTTTGATAAAATAGTACACTTTATATTTTATTTTTTAGCGACCATTTTGGGAAGCTTTGCCTTGTGTGAATTAAAATCAACAATAAAGATAAAAAAAGCTTTGTTGTACGTGCTTGGATTTTCTATCATTTATGGTACGATTATTGAGCTATTTCAATATAGCTTTACCGAGCATAGACAAGGTGATTTTTTTGATATCTTGGCAAATTCATTGGGAGCATTCGTGGGTTGGTTAGTTTCAAAACACTTGATCTCAAAACGAATTACCTAAAAAACAAAAAAAAATTCTCGTATTTATAAATAAATAATTAAATTAGCTCACATTAAATCTTTGAACTATGGAATTAAAAAAGAATCCTAAAGCAGATATCTCAAGAAATAGCGGTCTATTTTTTGTTGGAGGTTTGGCTTTGGTAATGTTTCTTACTTGGCAAGCCTTGGAGTACAAAAAATATGACGATGTAGTAAACTACGACATTTCTCAAAACGTAGATGATTTACTAGATGAAGAAGTTCCAATGACTGAACAAATAAAAACTCCACCACCACCACCACCACCACCAGCTCCTGAAATAATTGAAGTTGTTGAAGATGAGGCTGATGTTCCTGAAACGGTGATTAAAGATACGGAATCGAATGAAGATGAAGTAGTTGCTGAAGTAGCGGATATCGAAGTGGCTGAAGTAGTAGAAGATTTAGACATTCCCTTCTCTGTGATTGAGGATGTGCCTATTTTTCCAGGTTGTGAAAGTGAAAAAAGTAAAGGTGCTAAAGCGCTAAGAGATTGTTTTCAAGAACAAATGTTCAAGCATATCAGTAAAAACTTTAGATATCCTGAAATTTCTCAAGAAATGGGAGTTCAAGGTAAAGTATATGTCAACTTTGTAATTCAGAAAGACGGTAGTATTGGTAGCGTTAGAATGCGTGGACCAGATAAAAACCTTGAAGCTGAAGCGGCTCGTATTATTGGTAAGCTTCCAAAAATGACACCTGGAAAGCAACGTGGTAGAGCAGTTAGAGTACCCTTTAGTATTCCTATTACATTCAAATTACAGTAATATCTTCTAGTAATTTTCAAATAAAATTTTGATTAAAAACCCCGAAAGTTTCTTTCGGGGTTTTTTATTAGCTTTTCTTATGGGTCAAAAATTATGTTTCTAGACATGTGGGTAGACCTCATTAAAAATCCCGAACCTAGGCTCGGGATTTTTTTATTTTTGGTACGTTTCTTGTATTTAACAAAATAGTAACACTTTAAAAATTTACTATGATGAAAAAAAGTACAAAGAGTAATGCAACAGCCCACGGCAATGGGTTGTGTAGCGAAACGTCCCATGTTGTATGTTCTAAAGGGAGCAAACAAGATGCAAATTTACGAAAAAACGGATTTGTTCACTTCCAAATCGGTTTAATTTTGGCGATGTTGCTCGTCTATTTTGGTTTAGAGTATGCCTTCAATAAAACAGAACCAAAGCTCTTGACGCAACAAGTAGAAATTCCAGAACTTGTGGAATTCCCACCTACAGATTTTGTCATCGAAAAAGAAAATGTAACTAAAAAAGTTATTCAAAAAGCAACGAGTCTTGATCAATTTATTGTGGTTGATGACCCCGTTGAGGTTCCAAAAAGTTTAGAATACAAGAATCAAGCTACTAAAAATTCAGCTCCCTTAGATGTTGATGCAATTATGGTAGTGCCAAAGGATGACGATTCTACAATCGTAATCCCGTTCGCAGCTCTAGAAGATGCACCCATTTTTCCTGGCTGTGAAAATATTCCAAAAACGGAACGGCAAGCTTGTTTTCAAGCTCAAATGCAGAAACATATCAAAAAAAACTTCAGATATCCAGAAGCAGCAATAGCCACGGGAACAAAGGGTGTAGTTTATGTGATGTTTACCATTGGAAAGCAAGGCTTTATAGAGGATGTACAATTGAAAGGGCCTGCAAAAATTCTTGAAAATGAAGCTGCTCGAATTATTGACAAACTACCCCAAATGACCCCGGGAAAGCAACAATTGAAACCCGTAAATGTATCGTTTAGTATCCCTATTAATTTTCAATTACAATAAAAAACTTGGCATTCAAGTATTTAACTCGTTAGACTTTGTGCCTAACGGGTTTTTTCTTTGGAATACAGTTCATTGCTAACAGCTTGTTAAAAATACACAAACCTTTTAATTTCGTTGGAGAAATAGCAATCTGGACGTATCTTTGCACTCCAATAAAAGAACCGAATGAAAACGGCAGTTAGTGCAGCAAAAGAAGCTACTTTGTCTTTGATTTTTGCTGATTTTAAGGAAATTACGAAAGCAAGACTTTCTATAAGTGTTGTTTTTTCTGCTATTGCTGGTTACCTACTTGGGGCGCCTGAGATACATTGGCTGCCAATTCTTCTCTTAGCTTTCGGTGGGTATTGCATGGTTGGGGCATCAAATGCCTATAATCAAGTGATTGAAAAAGACTTAGACGCTCTGATGAATAGAACTAAGAATAGGCCTATTCCTGCTGGTAGAATGTCTGTTAATCAAGCTTTAGTGATAGCGGTAATTTTAACCATCATTGGGTTGGTTTGCTTATATGTCTTGAATCCAAAAACAGCTATGTTTGGGGCCATCTCCATATTCTTATATACGAGCGCCTATACCCCTTTAAAAACAATGACCCCACTTTCTGTTTTTGTCGGGGCCATACCTGGTGCTATTCCTTTTATGTTGGGCTGGGTAGCAGCTACTAATGATTTCGGTATTGAACCAGGAATTCTTTTTATGATTCAGTTTTTTTGGCAATTTCCTCACTTTTGGGCCTTAGGTTGGATGCTTGATGACGATTATAAAAAAGGAGGCTTTAAAATGCTGCCAACAGGTAAAAAAGACAAAGGAACTGCACTCCAGATTATAATGTACACCATTTGGATGATATTAATTTCTATAGTGCCCGTGTTTGGTTTTACTGGAAAATTAGAATTATCTATTCCGGCTGCACTAATCGTTTTTATGTTAGGGCTTGTGATGTTGTTTTTTGCTTTTAAATTATATGAAAAACGCGATAATCCCTCGGCAAAAAAATTAATGTTGGCAAGTGTTAGTTATATTACACTCATGCCCATTGTATATGTGATTGACAAATTTTTATAAAAAATAAATGGATTTAACAGAAAGTACATTAGAGGTAAAACAAGGTAGAGCCAAACAAATGATGCTTTGGTTTGGTATAGCAAGTCTATTAATGACCTTTGCCGGCTGGACGAGTGCGTACATTGTGAGTAGCACAAGAGAAGATTGGTTAAAAGATTTTAATTTACCCTCATCATTTTACATCAGTACGGTGTTGCTAATTATAAGCAGTTTCACGTATATTTTGGCAAAAAAGGCGATGAAAGAAGGTAAATCTTCAAAATGTACCACATTTTTATACAGTACACTTGGCTTGGGTATAGCCTTTATTAGCTTTCAATTTGTTGGTTTTTCTGAGATCGTATCTCAAGGGTATTATTTTACGGGACCCTCTAGCAGTGTTACGACCTCTTATATATTTTTGATAGCCATGGTGCATATTTTGCACGTAGTGGCAGGATTGATATCATTAGTAGTGGTGATTTATAATCAATTTAAAGGGAAATATACTCCTACAAATTTATTAGGATTACAATTAGGAGCTACTTTTTGGCATTTCTTAGATTTACTTTGGTTATATTTAATCCTGTTTTTTTATTTTTATTAAGGAATAGAAATGGTTTAAAAGCTTAGCTCATTAGAAATATTAGAATTACAATTAAGAAACATTATTTTTTATACATTTTTTAAAAGCAAAAATTTTGTTTAGTTAAAAAAAATGTAAATTTGTGAAAAATTTATTAACGCTATAATATAAGTATGGATACTACGGTTACAACGGGTGAAGAAGAAAATGTATGGGGTGGAGGAAACAGGCCACTTGGAGCGAGTTATGGAAAATTGATGATGTGGTTTTTCATTGTATCTGATGCTTTGACATTTTCGGGCTTTCTTGCAGCTTATGGTTTTACAAGATTTAAGTTTTTAGAAACCTGGCCAATAGCGGATGAAGTTTTTACACACGTACCTTTTGTTCATGGAACTTATCCTATGATTTATGTGGCCTTGATGACTTTTATATTAATTATGTCATCAGTAACGATGGTTTTAGCCGTAGATGCGGGTCATAAAATGCAAAAAAATAAGGTGATTTGGTATATGTTTTTGACCGTAATCGGTGGGGCTATTTTCGTAGGCTCACAGGCTTGGGAATGGGCTACTTTTATCAAGGGAGACTATGGTGCGATCGAAACAAAAGGGGGTAGAATTTTACAATTTGTAGATTCCAATACAGGAGATAGGGTTGCTTTGGCAGATTTTGCTAAAATAATTGAAGATGAGCGTGAACAACTCACCAGAAGCGAAGGTTTTTGGTTTATGGATGAAGGGACTTTACCAACCTATACCGTAAATGAAGTTTTACAAGGATTTCAGGCGAATCCAAACATCGTTGTTCGTACCGAAATGAAAGATGAAAACGGACATAAAACCATACTATCTCGAGAAGACTCTTTACTAAAATTAAATAAAGAAGCAACCATTGTTGTAGAAGGAGCAAATCTTGTTCGCAATGAATACGGAAGTAGATTATTTGCTGATTTTTTCTTTTTCATCACAGGATTTCATGGTTTCCACGTTTTTTCAGGGGTTGTCATCAACATCATTATTTTCTTTAATGTTATTTTAGGTACGTACGAGCGAAGAAAGAGTTATGAAATGGTTGAAAAAGTAGGGCTGTACTGGCACTTTGTTGATTTAGTATGGGTATTTGTATTTACATTCTTCTACTTGGTATAATAGATTAAAAAAATAGATAAAATGGCACACGATCATAAATTAGAAATTTTTAGAGGTTTACTTAAATTTAAATCTAATGTTAGTAAAATATGGGGAGTACTTATATTTTTAACCCTTGTAACTACTGTTGAGGTAGTGTTGGGGATTATAAAACCCGCATATTTAGTTCAGTCATCCTTTTTAGGAATGCATTTGTTAAACTGGATTTTTATTATTTTAACCCTGGTAAAAGCCTATTATATAGCTTGGGACTTTATGCACTTAAGAGATGAACGTAGTGCATTAAGAAGAACTATTGTTTGGACACCTATATTCTTAGTGTCATATTTAATATTCATTTTACTTTTTGAAGCAGACTACATTCACGAGGTGTATTCCAAGGGTTTTGTAAAGTGGAATTTTTAAATAAAAAGAAGTATAATTAAGAGTTAAAAGAGACGGTTTTACGACCGTCTTTTTTTATTTTTGTACTTTAAATTTAGCGCTTCTAAATTTTCATTATCATCGCTAGGGTACACCAATGTTTTAAGGTATCACAGGGGTTTACTTTTGTTGAATGGGTAGCAATGGAACGGATATAAAATTAGAGCGCTAAATAATAGTCAAGTTTATGAAAAAGACATTCGTTTTAGTTGTTCTATTTGTATTTCCAATAGTGGCTTATTTGTTTTTTGCTTCTGGAGTAAATAATTTTGGAAAACTTCCCGTACTTACTGAAAATATTCAAGATGTTAGTGCGTATAACGCTCAGGTAACTTTTGAAGATAAAATAACAGTACTTGGTTTTTTGGGCGCTGATGTTGATCTAAAAAAAGGAAACGCCTTCAACTTAAATCAAAAAGTGTATAAGCGTTTTTATGAATTTAACGATTTTCAGTTTGTCATGATCTTACCCAAAGGAACGGAAGCTAAAGTAGCGGAATTACAAAAAGAACTGGGTGAGTTGGCCGATGTACGTAAATGGAAATTTATCTTCATAGAGCCTTCAGAAATTGAGTCGGTCTTTTCGAGTCTGAAAACGAATTTAGAATTAGATGCGAGCTATAGTACTCCCTATGTTTTTATCATCGATAAGGATAAATCGTTAAGAGGTAGGGATAAAGAAGAAAATAACGCTATTTTATATGGTTTTGATGCAACTTCTGTAGCAGAAATAAACAATAAAATGATCGATGATGTAAAAATTATCTTGGCAGAATATCGGCTTGCACTGAAAAAAAATAATGCAAATCGCGATATTTAAGAACATCAAAATTCATTGGGGTTAAATTAAAACAGTACCGAGCTAAAAGCGCTTTAAAGACAATACATGAAAAATAATTACACCTATGTTTGGGTTTCGGCCATCATTTTAATTTTTGGAATTATTTTTATTCCAAAAATTATAAATAGGCTCAAAACAGGCAGCGTAGTCGAAGCAGATCGTTTAAACCGAGCGAATAATAGCGGTGACTTGGCATATATAGTTTTGAATGGTGAAAAAAGGAAAGTTCCGAATTTTGCGTTTACAAACCAAGATAGCTTACTGATCACCAATGACGATTTTAAAAACAAAGTATATTTAGTGGAGTTTTTTTTCACGACCTGCCCCACTATTTGTCCAGTAATGAATGAAAACTTAGTAGAAATTCAAAATCAATTTAAAGACTTTGATGATTTAGGAGTAGCCTCTTTTACCATTAATCCGGAGTACGATACCCCTTCGGTTTTAAAGCAATATGCTGAAAAATATGGGATTACCAATATGAATTGGCATTTGATGACAGGAGACTCCAGAGCTATTTACGATTTAGCCAATAGTGGGTTTAATATTTTTGCAAAACAAATGCCTGATGCACCAGGTGGATTTGAACATGCCGGAATGTTTGCATTGGTTGATAAACAGGGCTTCTTACGATCTCGCGTTGATGATTTTGGCAATCCTATTATATACTACCGAGGCACCATAGCCGAAGGGGAGGGCGAAAATGACCATGGCGAAAAAGAACAAATAGGTATTTTGAAAGAGGATATTAGAAAATTATTGGAAGAATAATCATGGACGCACTAGAAAAAAGAGAAAAAGAATTTAATAAACTAATTACCATAGTTTCAATTATCGTTCCAGTAGTTGTGGCAATTTTATTTACTGTAAAATTACCCAATGTAGAACCATTAAGCTTTTTACCCCCTATTTATGCAAGTATTAACGGCCTAACTGCAGTATTACTTGTTTTGGCAGTTTTCGCCATTAAAAATGGAAATCGAAAACTTCACCAAACGCTAATGACCACCTGTATTGCCTTGTCATTGGTGTTTTTAATCATGTACATAGGCTACCATATGACTTCAGATTCTACCAAATTTGGTGGTGAGGGTCTCGTAAAATATATTTATTATTTTATTTTGATCACACATATTATTCTGTCTATTGTGATTATCCCTTTAGTACTTAGAACCTATGCCAAGGCCTATTTAAAGAAATTTGACGCACATAGAAAATTAGCGAGAATTACATTTCCTATTTGGTTGTATGTGGCTATAACTGGTGTGATCGTGTATCTTATGATATCGCCTTATTACGTTTACGCTTAAACCTGGTTTGCTATGAAGTTAAAAATTATTGTTTTGCTCTTTCTATTCTTGTTCATCCCGACGCTAACAGAAGCGCAATGCGCCATGTGTCGTGCTGTCTTAGAAAGCGAAGAAGGTCAAACTACGGCAGAAGGCATTAATAATGGTATTGTGTACTTAATGGCTATTCCATACCTCTTGGTTGGAGCATTATTTTATTTTGTGTATCGTAAAATGAAGAATAAAGCCTAATTTTTTCAATCAACTAGGAGCTGCAAGCCTTCGATAAAACATCATTCTTCACATCTCTTCAACAAAAATTTCGCTCGATACTTCAGGCTGATTTTAGATCAAACGATTTTTTTAACATTTATTTAAGTTTATTGCTGTAACAGTAGCTGCTTTTCTTTAGTCTCTTGTATAATGACTAGTTTAGAAACTTTTATCTAACCCATAGAATAGCATGTTTGACATAGATAGGTGGCAGGAAATTTTTGATACGATTCTTAAAAATAAACTACGAACCTTTCTCACAGGGCTTTCTGTGGCCTCTGGTATTTTTATCCTAGTTATTTTATTAGGTTTCGGACAAGGAATGCAAAACGGTATAGCACAAGAGTTCGAGGGTGATGCTGCCACAAGCATTTGGGTCTGGACACAAACTACCCAGAAAGCGTATAAAGGCTTAAACTCAGGAAGACAAATTCAATTTAGAAATGAAGATTACAATAGCATTGTGGATAAAATGGATTTGAATATCGACAACAAGTCAAAATTTTATCGTCCTAGAGGTATAACGACAACCTACGGTAATGAAGCCCTTATTTACCAAGTGTTAGGAACAACCGCAGAAGTGCAAAGCATAGAAAATCAGGATATGATTGCTGGTAGATTTTTAAATGAGGATGATGAAAAGCAAGTGCGTAAAGTGGCCATAATAAGTGCAAAAATTAAAAGAGAAGCTTTTAAAAAAATTGAGAATCCTGTCGGTGAAATTATCAAAATATCAAATATATCTTTTCAAGTAGTAGGGGTCTATAAAGAAAAAGGAGGAGATCAAGAAGAGGATCGTATTTTCATTCCTGTGACTACTGCCCAAAGAGTATTTAATGGAGCCGATAAGTTAGATAATTTATCGTTCACCTTGCCAGCCGCGGAAAATTTTGATAAAAGCGTGCAACAATCTGTAGCCTTTAAAAGTAAAGTAGCGTCTTTTTTAAAGCAAAAACATTCCATAGCCCCTGATGATCAAGGTGGTGTTGGTATGTATAGCCCAATGGAAGAAGCTAAAAGGTTTTATAGTTTAACAACTAATATTAAATTATTTTTTTGGTTTGTAGGGATTTGTACCATTATTGCAGGTGTTGTAGGAGTCAGCAACATCATGCTCATTGTAGTTAAAGAACGCACCAAAGAAATAGGTATTCGTAAAGCCTTAGGGGCTAAACCTTGGGCTATCATTGGGATGATTCTTCACGAATCTATTTTCGTTACTGCCATTTCTGGCTTTACAGGTTTAATTTTAAGCATGGGACTTTTAGAAGTTATCGGTCCCAATATAGAAGTAGATTATATTGTAAACCCATCCGTAAATTTTAATATCGCTTTAGCTACCGTTTTCTTGCTTGTAATTGCTGGAGCAATTGCCGGATTTTTTCCTGCATGGCGTGCAGCCACCATACATACTATAGACGCTTTGAGAGATGATTAATAAAAGACAAAAAAATGTTTAATAAAGATCGTTGGGTAGAAATTATTCAAGTGTTAACAAGTAATCCCTTCAGGACTATCTTAACAGCTTTCGGTGTTTTCTGGGGGATATTGATACTTATTATTCTATTAGCAGCGGGTAAGGGCTTAGAAAATGGAATTAAAACAGATTTTGGAGATATTGCAACAAATACCATGTTTATATGGACCCAAGCCACCTCAAAAGCGTATGAAGGCTTGCCAAAAGGTAGGCGATTTGAATTCAAGGTAGAAGATGTCTCTGCCCTACGAGAAAACATTCCCCAACTACGCTTTATCTCACCTCGAAATCAATTAGGTGGTTTTAGGGGGGATAATAATGTAGTGAAAGGAATTAAAGTAGGTGCTTTTAACGTGTACGGGGATTATCCGGAAATTATTAAGCAAGACCCTATGGCAATTACCTCAGGTAGATTTATTAATCAGACCGATATGCATCAAAAGCGTAAAATTGCCATTATTGGTGAAGGGGTAAAAGCGGCTTTGTACGATAAAGGTGAAGAGGTATTAGGATCGTACATAAAGGTACAGGGCGTAAATTTTATGGTGGTAGGTACCTATAAAAAGAAAAGTAATAACGGTGATGCTGAAGAAGGGCAAAAAGAAATTTTTGTGCCATTTACGGCTTTTTCACAAGCATTTAATAGGGGTAATGATGTTGGTTGGATGGCCATTACAGCAAATGACGGGTCGTCTATCACCAGTTTAAAAGAAGGCATTGTGGCCTTATTGAAAAAAAACAGAAAAATTCATCCTGAAGATGATCGCGCCATTGGGAATTTTGACCTTTACGAGCAATTTAATAGGGTAGAAAGTTTATTTACAGCGATGCGTTTAATCGCCTATTTTGTAGGTATTTTGGTTTTAATTTCAGGTATTATTGGGGTAAGTAATATTATGTTAATTGTCGTAAAAGAGCGAACAAAAGAAATAGGAATTCGGAGAGCCTTGGGAGAAGACCCTTGGTCTATAAAATTACAAATTTTATTAGAAGCTGTTTTTCTTACCATGATCTCAGGAATGGTAGGAATTAGTACGGGAGCCCTATTTATTTATGGGATAAATTCTTTACTCGACGCAGTAGGTCCTGTAGACATGTTTTTAAACCCAAGTGTGAGTTTAGGCGTAGTTTTATGGGCTTTGGTCATTTTAATCATCTCTGGAATATTGGCTGGTTTTATTCCGGCGCAAAGTGCTATTAAAGTAAAACCTATTGATGCGCTAAGAATAGAATAAAGAAATTAATCAAAAACGAATGTCCGTCTGAGCTTGTCGAAGACCCACCTAAAATGCTTCGACAGGCTCAGCAGGACAAATTTACTTAAAATTGTCATTCAATATTTTAATTATGAAAAAGAGAATCACCATTATTATTTTAGTATTCATTGTGGTCTCCTTTGGAGGGGCTATGTATTATTTATATCAAAAGAATGCAGAAGATCCAATTCGATATGAAACTGAGGAGGCCTCTATCCAAACCATCGTCAAAAAAACAATGGCAACGGGTAGTATTTTGCCTTTAGAGGAAGTGCTTATAAAACCCAATATTTCTGGAGTAATCGAAGAAATTTATGTAGTAGGTGGTGACTATGTAAAGTCGGGGGATTTATTGGCTAAAATTAAAATTGTACCTAACCTCAATGCCTTAAACGATGCAAGTAACAGCATTAAAGATGCAAGGATTGTATTGGATGATCAACTTCGTAATTATGAACGGCAAAAAATACTATTTGGTAAAGGAGTAATTTCTAAAGTAGATTTAGAACGCGCGCAGGTTGCTCAAGATCAGGCTAAACAAAATTATAGTGCAGCTAATAAAAGATATGATATCGTAAAAACCGGAACAACTAGTGGGTTTGGTAATGCAGCAAATACCTTAATTAGATCAACAGTTAATGGAATGGTATTAGAAGTGCCGGTAGAAGTTGGTAATCAAGTTATTGAAAGTAATAATTTTAATGAAGGCACCACCATTGCCGCTATTGCCGATGTCGATAAGATGATTTTTGAAGGTAAAATAGATGAATCTGAAGTGGGCAAAGTACAAGAAAACTTGCCCTTAGAAATTACCGTAGGTGCCATAGAAAATAAGGTTTTCCCTGCTGTATTAGATTATATAGCCCCCAAAGGAAAAGCGGAAAACGGAGCCATTCAATTTGAAATAAAAGGGACGTTAAAAAAGCAAGATGCTGTTTTTATACGGGCTGGCTTAAGTGCCAATGCTTCTATTATATTGGCGAAGGCAGATAGTGTTTTGTCCATAAAAGAAGCCCTGGTACAATACGATGATAAAACTAAAAAACCTTTTGTTGAAAGAGCTATAGGAGAACAAAAATTTGAACGAAAAGCTATTGAATTGGGTATTAGTGACGGGATTAATGTGGAGGTGAAGTCAGGAATTACATTACAAGATAAAATTAAAGTATGGAATACGCTTATAAAAGAAGAAGAAAATAATTAGATTTGATTACTTTATAAGCATTTCATTTTCATATAGTTATGTATTTTTAAGGCTTATTTATAAGCCTAATTTTTATTTTAACAGATATTATTTACATTATTGTGTAACAATTACAACATTTGTAAGTCTAACAGTCAACAAACTAACAAAGCCTAATATGATTGAAATTAAAAACCTTCATAAATCCTATAAAATGGGAAGCAATTCCCTTCATGTATTAAAAGGAATCAACTTTTCTGTGGAAGAAGGCGAGTTGGTAGCCATCATGGGTTCATCGGGTTCAGGAAAATCAACTTTATTGAATATTTTAGGGATGTTAGATGAGCTAGATGAAGGCTCGTATACCTTAGACGGTGTTCCTATTAAGAATTTGAACGAAACCAAAGCGGCACTTTATCGCAATAAGTTTTTAGGATTTATTTTTCAGTCTTTTAATTTAATTAATTACAAAAGTGCTGTCGAAAATGTTGCATTACCACTTTATTATCAAAAGGTTGGGCGTAAGGAACGTCAAGAAAAAGCCTTGAAATATTTAGAACAAGTAGGTTTAAAGGAATGGGCAACACATTTACCAAGCGAACTTTCTGGAGGTCAAAAGCAACGTGTAGCCATTGCTCGTGCCATGGCTGCTGAACCCAAGGTACTGCTAGCAGATGAACCAACAGGGGCTTTGGATAGTAAAACTTCGTATGAAGTAATGGACTTAATTCAAAAAATTAACGATGCAGGTAATACCATTTTAGTGGTCACGCACGAACCTGATATTGCCGATATGTGTAAGCGTATTGTTCATTTAAAAGATGGGGTCATTGTAGAGGATAAAAAAGTTGAGCAAGTAAGAGCAGCGCAATATGTTTAGTAGAGATAATTGGCAAGAAATATTCCACAGTATAAAGAATAACAAAATGAGGACTTTCCTCACAGGTTTTTCTGTAGCATGGGCTATTTTTTTAATGGTTTTAATGTTGGCTTCCGCCAACGGTTTAGTGAATGGTTTTGATGATCAGATGGGAGACTCCGCCTCCAATGCAATTACGATCAGCTCTAGAAGAACTTCAAAAGCTTTCGGTGGTTTTGAAGCGGGCAGGCGAATTCAATTTACCAATGATGATATTGAATTTATAAAACAAAGTTTTAAGGGTGATTTTGAATATATTACCCCCGTTTTTTCTAAAGGCGCTACGGCGAGATATAAAAGAGAAACAGGAGCATATCAAATCAACGCGGTTAATGCACAAATGCCTTTAATCAGTGAAATTGAAATGCAAGACGGTCGTTTTATTAATCAAAATGATGTTATAAAAAACGAGAAAGTTGTCGTTATAGGAGCTAAAATTGTAACAGATTTATTTAAGGAAGAAAATCCTATTGGTAAAATGCTCGAGATTCGAGGACTACCTTATAAAATAATTGGCACTTATGGTGATAATTCAGGAACCGGCGCCGAAAACACTATTTACGCACCGATAACTACTTTTCAGCGTAATTATAGCAATACCTCCGACATCAACCAAATACAATTAACGTACAATCCAAAGTTTAACTTAGAAGAAGCCATAAATCTTTCTAACAAAATAGCTATCCTATTAAAGCGTAGGTACTCCATATCACCAGACGACCAATCCGCATTACGAGTAGATAATAGAGCAGAAGCCTTTTCTGATATTGGACAATTTAAGAATGTGCTTTTTGGAATTACCATTGTCATCGGCATGCTTATTTTAATTTCTGGTATTGTAGGGATTGGTAATATTATGGTGTATATCGTAAAAGAACGGACCAAGGAAATTGGAATAAGAAAAGCTTTGGGAGCAAAGCCTATCGATATCATAGAATTGGTGTTGTTAGAATCTGTTTTTATCACCGCTATTTCTGGTGTAGGCGGATTATTAATAGCATCAGGAATTATGGGTGCATTAGGACCTTTACTCGACTCACCAGGTTTTAGAGATCCTAGTGTTAATACTAATATTATGGTTATTGTTACCATTATTTTAATAGTATCGGGTATAGTTGCAGGATTATTACCCTCAATAAAAGCAGCAAGAATTAAACCAATTGAAGCCTTAAGCAGTAATTAATATGTGGATATTCGATAAAGACATGTGGATTGAGATTATGAATACCCTAACAAAAAATTTGTTTAGGACTTTCCTGACCATGTTAGGTGTATTTATAGCTATGATTATTTTACTTCTGTTGCTAGGCGCCACAGCAGGCTTGACCAATGGCTTTAATGACATTTTTGCCGGCACAACCACTAATAGTTTATTTGTTTTTGGAGGATCAACATCAGAACCCTATAAAGGTTTTGAACGGGGTAGAAACATTTCCTTTACTACTGATGATGTTGAACTTTTAAAACAACAAATTCCAGAAATTGATGTGATGGCACCAAGGGTAGGTTTGGGTGGTGGAGTACAGGTGTACAGAAACGGTCAGTCCAGTGGATCATCTGTGAATGGTGATTATCCAGAAATTGATGATGTCACAAAAAAGAGAATTGTTAGAGGCCGTTTTTTAAATCAAAATGATATTAATGAAACCAGAAAAGTATGCGTAATTGGTCAAGAAGCCTATGAAATACTTTTTGAAACAAACGAAGATCCTTTAGGACAAAGTGTTCGTGTGAACGGAGTTTATTTTACGGTTGTTGGCGTTTTTAAAAAAAATGAACGAATTGATATCGACGGAGAAAATGTTGTTTTTGTTCCGTTTACAACCTTTCAGAAAACATTTGGTTCAGGAAATAGAGTAGGATTTATGGCCATGACTATTTTTCCAGAATATAAAGTGCCACCTGTTGAAGAAAAGATAAAAGAAATTTTAAAAAGAAAGTATAGCATTAACCCCATTGATGATAGGGCTATAGGAACTTTTGATCTTTCTCAAATATTTGAAGGTATTTCTGTATTTACTACCGCATTAAAATGGTTTTCTATTTTTATCGGTGGCTTTACACTCTTGGCAGGTGTAATCGCCGTTAGTAATATTTTACTAATTACGGTAAAAGAACGAACTAAAGAAATTGGGGTAAGGCGTGCGCTTGGAGCAACTCCAATTATAGTTAAAAGGCAGATTATCATGGAAGCAATTGTAATCACAGTTTTTGCAGGGATTTTAGGATTTGCATTTTCTGTAGGCGTTTTGGCTATTGCAGACACTATTTTAAGTGGAATGGAAGATATTCCCGTTAAAAAACCAATATTTGGAACTGCCGAATTTATTGGATCGTTTGTCTTAATGATCGGATTGAGTATTTTAATCGGATTAATACCTGCTAATAGAGCAGTAAGAATTAAGCCAATAGACGCCTTGAGAGAAGAATAATAATGATGAACAAATAACAAATAATTTAATAACAATTACATTAACAATTAACCAATGAATAAATTTGTAAAATACGCGTTGATAGCATTACTTGCGATTCTTGTTTTATGGGCAGTATCCTACTTTATAAAACAAAACAGCACTCCTTCTGAAGCTTTTGCTACAGATACACTTACCGAAGAAACAATTACGAATAAGATTGTAGTGACTGGTAAGGTAGTTCCGGAAGACGAAATTGAAATTAAGCCTCAAATTCCGGGAATAATCGAGAAAGTTTATTTAGAAGAAGGCGTAACAGTACAAGCTGGCGATCTTATTGCCAAAATTAAAGTGGTTCCCAACGAACAGGCATTAAACGGAGCTGTAGGACGTGTAAAAAACTCTGAAATTAATCTTGGTAATGCTAAAATTGAGTACGATAGAAATAAAATATTATTTGATAAGGGCGTAATTGCTAGCCAAGATTTTAATACGATCCAGTTGCGTTACAACCAAGCAAAACAAGAACTAACGAACGCTCAGTTAGATTATCAAATTATTAAAAAAGGATCAGCAGGTGGATCTTCTAGTGCGAACACTAACATTAGAGCCACGGTAGCGGGTACTATTTTAGAAATTCCCGTGGAAGAGGGCGATCAGGTCATTGAAAGTAATAACTTTAATGATGGTACTACTATTGCAACGATTGCTGATATGACTAAAATGATTTTTGAAGGTGAAGTAGATGAAGCTGAAGTTGGAAAACTAAAAGTAGGTATGCCTTTAAAAATATCTTTAGGAGCCATGGAAAATGCAGAATTTGATGCGAAATTAAGGTTCGTAGCTCCTAAAGGAACAGAACTTGACGGTGCTGTTCAATTTAGAATCGAGGGTGACATGGATATTTCAAAAGGTAAGTATGTTAGAGCTGGTTACAGTGCAAATGCTGCCATTGTTATTGAGAGCAAAGAAAAAGTATTGGCTATTAAAGAAGCATTATTGCGATTTGATAAAGAAACTGAAAAACCATACATAGAAGTATTAGTTGGTGAAAATAAATTTGAGAAAAGAGATATTGTATTAGGAGTAAGTGATGGTATTTATGTTGAAGTTTTGTCTGGAGCAACTAAAGAAGATAAAATAAAAATATGGAACGAAACTGCTAATGTACAAGGCGGATTTGGTAGAGGTGGTAACAATTAATTTGAGATTCATAAAAATGCGAAAAATACATTTTCGACTTTTAGTAAATTCAAAAAATAGGATATAGATGAAAAAAATAGTTTTTCTTATAGTAATTTTAGCTGGCTTTTCAGCAAATGCTCAAGTTAAAAAATGGACACTTCAAGAATGTGTAGCATATGCCGTAGATAATAATTTAACCATAGAACAATTTGAGCTCGATTTAGCAACAGTTAAGATTGAGGAATCTGATGCTTTCGGTGATTTTTTACCAAGCTTGAATGCTTCTAGTTCAGCGTCTGGACAAACAGGTCTTTCTTTTGACCCCACAACAAACCAAGCGGTAACAACCACTATTTTTACGGCAACGGGAGGGATTAGCTCTTCGCTTACTTTATTTGATGGTTTGCGAAATGTGCATCGCTTAAATAGAGCAAAAATGAATGCTATTGCAAGCCAGTATCGATTAGATGATTTAAAAGATGATATTCGATTAAATGTTGCAAATGCTTATTTATCCGTTCTTTCAAATAAAGAATCTTTACGGGTTTTTATGGCACAATATGAAGTGACTAAACAAGATTTACAACGTACTAAAGAGTTGGTAGAAGCAGGTGTTGTGCCACGAGGCGATTTGTTAGAGGTAGAAGCAACAGCAGCCAACCAAGAGCAGCAAATTGTAAATAGTGAAAATTCAATCTTGATTTCAAGAATTAATTTAGCACAATTATTACAAATTACCGATTACGAAAATTTTGATATTGCTGACGAATCCTTTGAAATTCCGCCATCTGAAGTTTTAACAAATTCACCAAAAACGATCTATGAAAAAGCCCTTACCTTTAGAAATGATATTAAAGTTTCTGAACTGAATGTAGGTATCGCTGAGAAAGATTTGCAAATCAGTAAGGGAGCTTTATTACCCACCCTAGGCGCATTTTTTAATTATAATACGAGATATTCAGGCCAACAAAAACAAATAGATTTTATAGATCAATTGTGGATTAATGATGGTATTTCTTATGGTGCGCAATTAAGCATTCCAATTTTTAATGGCTTTGGGGTAAAAAATAACATCAAGCGTTCGGTGATTAGCATTGATAGAGCTAATGTTCAGTTAGAACAGGAAAAACTTGCTTTAGAAACCACAATTAACCAGGCCTATGTTGATGTAAAAAGTTTTTCAAAGGCTTACGAAGCTGCCGAAAAAACGGTAGCAGCACGCAGATTGGCCTATGAATATTCAAAAGAACGTTTTGATGTAGGTTTAATGAACTCTTTCGATTTTAGCCAGGCACAAGCTAGGGTAGATGATGCAGAGGCACAATTAATCCGTACTAAATACGATTATATTTTTAGGTTAAAAGTATTGGAATTCTATTTTGGAATGCCTATTTCTTTAAATTAGTACCTTAACCTTTCAGGTATAGCATAGTAAAACCCATAAGCAATTATGGGTTTTTTTGTTTTGCGTGATGCATGTATCTTTGCCCTATGGCAATAATTCTAAACCTAGAAACAGCAACGACTAATTGTTCTGTTAGCATAGCGGATAAGGGCGAACTAATCGCTTTAAAAGAGTATAACAGCGCTGAATATTCGCATGCTGAGCAATTGCATCTTTTTATTGAGGATGCCCTTAGAGAAGCGAATTTAAGCTTAACAGATATAGATGCAATTGCTGTGAGTAAAGGCCCAGGGTCTTATACGGGTCTAAGAATTGGCGTATCGACGGCAAAAGGGCTTTGCTATGCCTTGGATATTCCATTAATTGCAATTTCCACCTTAAAAAGCATGGCCTACCAAGCAAAGGGGGAACCTATAGATTTTATCATACCCGTTTTAGATGCAAGGAGAATGGAGGTTTATTCTTGTGTTTTTGATACCCAGCTAAATGAACTTAGACCCACCAAGGCTGAGCTTATTGACGAACATTCATTTGAGGCGTATAGCAGTCGAGGTACGGTTTTGTTGCTTGGAAGCGGTGCAGAAAAGTGTAAAGAACCTCTTAAAACCAAACCCAACATCAAATATAGAACAGCACTTATCCCTTCTGCAAAAGATATGCTAAGTCTCTCATTTAAAAAGTTCAAAGAAAACAACTTTGAAAACCTTGCTTACTTTGAACCTTATTATTTAAAAGATTTTATGCTTCAGAAAAAAGGCTAGGGCAGGGTGCCAATCGTCAAAACCTTAAATTCGAACAGCTTTTAGTACCATTTATTGGTCTGTGGTCATGGCTCTTGCGGTGAAACGGGCTATAGTCTATTTGCAACACGCAAGACCCATGTTTGACACTTAAAAATTTAAAAATTACCCTTGTTTGTTGTATTGTACTACTTGCGGGAATGGAATTTCAATACCTTCATTATCAAAGGCCAATTTAGTTTCTTCCAATACATGAAAATGGGCATCCCAAAAATCGTCATTTTTAGCCCAGAAACGTAAGGTTAAATTTACTGAACTGTCTGCTAATGCATCTACATAAACTACCGGTTCCGGATCTTTTAAGATGCCCTCTTTTTTGGCACAAATGTCTAATAATATATCTTTCGCTTTTTTAAGATTAGATCCGTACCCAATGCCAATAATAATTTTATCTCTTCGGGTATCTTTAGCATTGTAATTAATAATGTTATTATTCGAAAGTTGGCCGTTAGGCACTATCGCTATTTGATTTCCAAAGGTGCTTAATTTTGTGGTAAAAATTGATATTTCTTGTACGGTCCCATCCACGCCTTGCGCTGATATAAAATCACCTACTTTAAAAGGCTTGAAAAGTAAAATCAATACTCCACCTGCAAAGTTAGCTAATGAACCTTGTAGGGCTAAGCCAATGGCTAAACCAGCTGCACCAATAATGGCGACAAGAGATGAAGATTGCACGCCAAGCTGAGTGATGACTAAAACAAAAAGAATTATTTTAAGTACAATACTGATTAAACTTTGTAAAAAAGTTTCTAGAGAAGGGTCGTAATCATGCCTTTTAAAAAAGCTTCTCACCATTCTGTTGATAAATTTAATAGACCATAAACCTACAATAAATAGGATGATGGCTAAAATTAAATTGGGCAAGGAAGCCCACAACCACTTGACGGCATTGTCTATATATTCTTGATAATTGGCTAAGTCTTTCATTTTGAATTTTATTTTTATGCTATAATTTTAAAAGTGCAAAGAACGTAAATTGAAAAGCATATTACAAGCTCATGCATGGATAGCGCTAAAACTATTGTCTTTAGAATTATTTTAAAGTACCTATCACCTTTTCTACCTTAGTTTGCATAAAAAAAAGCGCTATTGCGCTTTTTTGCTAAAAATAATCCTTTACAGCTTTCTTTTGGGTTTTCTATGCTAATTCACCTCAAAGGTAATTTTAACATTAACTCGATAATCTATAATTTCCCCCTCTTTAACTGTTGCACTTTGTTCGTTAATATACACAGATCGTATATTTTTAACACTTTTTGAGGCCTGAGATACCGCGTTTTTTGCCGCATCTTCCCATCCTTTTTCAGAATTTGCCAAAACTTCAATTACTTTTAAAATGGCCATACTGGTTGTTTTATAGGTTTCTCTGAAGATAAGAAATTTAGCACAGAATCAAAAAAATTCTAAGCCCTAAATTAGCCATTCAAAGCAACGACATGCTGTACCTGATCTCCCATCATGTTTTTAAGCATATTTTCAATGCCATTTTTTAAAGTAAATGTTGACGAGGGGCATCCACTACAAGCACCTTGCAATATTACATTTACTGTTTTGCTGGGTTCATCGTAAGATTTAAAGAGAATGTTGCCACCATCGCTAGCTACTGCAGGTTTTACATATTCTTCTAATATGTCGATAATTTTTTTTGAGGTATCGTCTAAATTAGCATTTTGCAATTGAGTTTTAGGAGCTTCCGCTTTTTTCTGTTCAACACTTTTAGCCGTTACCACTTCATGACCATCTGCAATAAAATTGCGAATCAATTCTCTAATATCAAAGGTCACTTCGTTCCAATCTGCAACATCATATTTAGTAACAGAAACATAATTCTCATCAAAAAAAACTTCCTTTACAAAGGGTAAGTGAAATAATTTTTTAGCTAGTGTAGAATCTTTCGCTTCATCGATATTCTTAAATTCAAAAGCGGTGGGTACAATAGCTTTGTTTGCAACAAATTTCATTACCGCAGGGTTAGGTGTGCTTTCGGCGTAAACGGTTGCAGGTATTTTTTTAGGATCTTTATTTTCATAAACAATAGGTTCACCACTATTTAAGTATTCTACCAACTGTTGTGCAACTTCGTCTTTTACATCATCCCATGATACGATACTAAAACGCTCTAAGGCAATAAAGTTCGATGCGATATATACGGTTTTTACAAAGGGCAGATAAAATAATTGTTGTGCTAAGGGTGAATTTTTAGCCTCGTCAATATCCTTGTATTCGTAATTAGTGCTATTCGTTATAAAATGATTGGTATCAAATTTAAGGATGGCCGGGTTATTGGTTTCGACTATCGTAATAGAAAATTCTTTCATCTTTTTCAATTTTCTACAAAAGTACGAAATGAAATAGCGTGTTTTTTTTAAAGCGTAAAAATTATTTTTTCATGAAAATGGAGTGGGTAGCCGAATAAACTAATGATTGGCGAAATCTTATGAAAGATGCCGATACCAGAGAAACCTAATCCTATGTTTTTCAAGGATAAGGATAACTTTAGATAATATTGTTATATTTAACTCGTTATATTTTATATTTGAAGCTATACAATACTTGCATCCCAAAAACATGACCCTCAAAAAACGCTATTCGTTTCTAATCACTTTCGCTTTTAGCCTTTTTACCTGGGCACAGGAAGGGATTCCAGTTTATTTTGATTACCTGTCTGATAACTATTACCTGGTTCATCCTTCTATGGCAGGGATTGGCGAAGGTGGTAAAGTAAGACTTACCGCCAGAAAACAGTGGTTCGATATTGACGATGCGCCTAACTTACAAACGTTAAATGCCCATTATAGAGTGGGAGATAGAAGTGGCATCGGGGCCATTTTATTTAACGATGCCAATGGGTATCACGCCCAATCAGGTTTAAAACTCACCTATGCGCATCATTTAAGATTGGGTGGGGAAATACGGAGCTTAAATCAACTATCTTTTGGTTTAAGTACCACGATTTTGCAAAGTAGCTTAGATGAAAGTGAATTTAGATCGGTCACCCCAGACCCGGCATTGGTTGGTTCTAAAATAAGTGATGCTTATTTTAATATAGATTTAGGAATGTCTTATAATTTTCTGGAATTTTACGCTCATGCCACCATACTAAATGCCCTGAGTAGTAAAAGAAACATTTATTACAAGGATAGAACCGATAATCCGAACATTGGAATATTTGATAATTTAAGAAGGTATTTATTTTCTGTGGGCTATGTGTTTGGAAGAGATGATTGGCAATTTGAGCCATCAACTTTGTTTCAGATGACAGATTTTACCCAAGAAAAAACAATAGATATAAATGCAAAAGTCTATCGAAATATGGATTTTGGAACCGTATGGGGCGGCGTATCTTACCGAAGAAGTTTTGACGGCGCTCAGTATGCAACAGGAACAACTTTTGGTCAACAAAGGTTACAGTTAATAACACCGATTGTGGGTCTGAATTATAAAAACTTTATGGTTTCTTATAATTACTCGTATCAAATGGGTGATATTCGATTTGATAATGGAGGTTTTCATCAAATTACCTTAGGGTTCGACTTTTTGCAATCAGAAAAGCGTTACGATTGCAAATGTCCGGCCGTGAATTATTAAGAGGTACTTAGCGAAATTGATCATCAACCATGGCGGACGAAAAAAACCAGCAACGGCAATACCAAAAAATAAAAAATCCTGTGCTTCTAGCACAGGATTTTTTGCTTTTCTAAGCATTATTCATCCCATTTGTAATTCTTTTTTTCTGCTTGCCTTTTAATGGCAAGTAACATGGCGTTTTCAAGTTCTCCTGTCGCTTTTTCTTGATTTTTTAATAGGTAGCTTTCGCGTTTTTTATTCAGGTTTTGAATGTCAGTTTGAATGCTTGTCCTTGAGGCTTTTTTATCCGCAATATAAGCTTCAATTTCTTTATTCGATTTTTGTTTTAATTCTAAAGGGAGCAGGCTTTTGTCAATTTTTGAAACATCAAAGTCTGAGGCATCAGCGGCGTCGACTAAATCCCAAGACGAATTATTGTAAAGTCTAGAACTTTTGCTCACTGCTCTTTTAACTGCAACTGCCTCTTCAACTTCCATAGCATTCGCATCTTGTAAAGATTGTTTTTTGAGCTTAGCATTACCTAATGAACCATAAGAAATATAGGTATTGTTCAATTTTGTATTGAGCTGAACAATAGCTGCATCATAGGGCGTATTGTTGTAAGCTATTCTTTTGTTATGATCAATAGCCATATAATCGCCTCCCGTTAAAAGTGCGGCGTCTTTCCACTGGCTAGAAATCCCTTGTTGGTAATTGCCACAGAATAGGGTATTTACTACTACATTTTTTTCTTTAGCGTTAGCTACGGCATCTTTATAATTTAGCTTTCCTTGAGTAAAAGGCTCGTTTCCGGCAATGAAAATTAATTTAAGATGATCTTCATTTTTGCCCCAATCTAATTGGCTAAGTGATGTTTGTATGACCGTACCACAGTATTCTTCCCCACCATTCGTGGTTAAGGAGAAAAGCTTTTCTGATATTTCGTCTAAATCACTTGTAAAACCTAATACTTGTTGAATATACCCTTCTTGTGAAGAAAGATCATCATTGCCATATTGATACAAAGCAATTTCTAAATTAGGCCGAATATAATCGGTATAGGGTGCATTTCCACAAGGTGCTTTTACGTAGGCAAATTTATTTACAATATCCCACAATTGAGATTTTGCTTGAGCTATAAGTCCGTCCATGCTGTTGCTCGTATCTAATAAGAGCGCAACTTTAACGGTATTTGTAGTATGCTTATGGCCCATGCCAGCGCATGGTGCCATTATAGTTTCTGCTATGTTTTTCTTGAGGTTTAATTCGGAACCATACGTGGTACTAATCGTTAAGGCCAAAATTCCAAAGCTTACTAGTTTTATACTATTTTTCATACGTCTATAGTTTAGAGAATTTAATTTTATGGGATAAATCTATGCCTAAAGTTTTTTAGAAAAAATAGCCAATGAGGGAACCTCCCCTTTCAATGCGTCTAGGTGTAGGATGAGTTTGTAAAAGGGCTAAAACCACCTCATTTGAGGGTTAAACTCTTGTTTTTCCATTTTTTAGTATCATTTAAAACAACTAAGTTTATCCCATATTAAACATTGATGCATAAAGTAGTAATTGTATTAAGTATTTTCTTTTTAGGCTGTTTTACGAGTTTTTCGCAAACCAGTCCAGCAAGCTATAGTTTTGAAATTAAGGGCTCTGTTAAAGGAAAGGAAAATAGAGAACCAATTTCTGGGGTTATAGTAACCACGAGTAGTGGCGGTTATACCGTTACGAATGGTTTAGGGGAGTTTAAAATTAAAGCATTTATAGGGGATCAACTTCGTTTTGAGAGTACTGAGTTTCAAACCGTTCGTCACCGAATACAAAGCGATGAAGATGTAGATGTGTTGGTACAAGACTTTGTACAAGAGGTGAATAGAAATAGTAACCTTGAGGCTAAAAGTGCTATACGATCTATGTCTTATACAGATTCTGCTACCTATTATAAAAAAATAAATATTGATAAAAGTATCGACTTTGTCACTAAGGCTATTAGTGAAATTGGACCAAGAGGCGACAAAAAAGCACTAGCCAAAGCCTATGCCACATTGGGAGAAATATATCAATATTACAAACAATATGATTTAGCTATTGATGCGCTCACAGATGCACTAGAAGCTGAAAAATCAACAAAAACTGAGCTCTTGTTGGCAACTAATTATTTGTTACAGAAAGAGTTTGTCAACGCCGAACGCATTTATGCCGCCGTTTTAAGAAAAAAAGGAATTTCGAATTTCGAAAAAATTCAAGCTTTTGAAGGTCTTGGAGATGCTTTTCAGGGCTTGAGAAATAATAAAAGTGCTATTGAGAATTACAATAAAGGCTTGGATATAGCAAAAACGAGTGGTATTTCATCAAAAATAACAGACTTAAATTCAAAAATAGGGGATGCACTGGTAGCTGCTGATAATATAGAAAAAGCTCAAGTCTACTATGGAAACTCCTTGCAACTTTCCAAACAACAAACACCTCAAAGAGCTGTCCAAGAAAAGGAAAAAGTGGCTGATTTTTACAACCAACAAAATCAGTTTGATAAAGAGGTGGTATTGCGAAAAAAAAGTTTAGAAGATTTAAAAGCGGTAAAACAACCAACGGCGAGCGTGGCGAAAAAAAGTTTGGAGGGCATAATTTCAGATTCTATTTCTTCACAACGCATCAAATACAAAATTGGGAATGCCTATTTGCTGCAACAAAAGTATGATGAAGCGATTCCTTTTTTAGAAGAAAGTATTAAAGAAGCAAATGATGATGATGACTTAATAGTTGAAAAAGATGCCATGCGCAAATTATCAGAAGTCTTTGAGTACAAGGGCGATTTTTCAAAGGCTTACGAAACTTACCAAAAATATGTAGCGCTAGTAGATACACTTTATATCAGAAAGGAACAAGAAATTTCGAGAGCTGCTCGTTTCAATCGAGAAATTACCACAAAACAAAACCGAATTGCAGGCTTAGAAAAAGAACGGGAACTGTACCAGAGCAAGTTCGATTTAGCCTTGACGAGTGAGCAACTGGTAGAGCGTCAAAAGTGGTTCATCTATTCATTAGTCTTCGGGATATTGCTATTGGGTTTAACTACGTATTTTTTTTATCGAAGTACTAAGCAACAAAAGCTAGCCAATAACTTATTGGCTTTAAAATCGCTCCGTTCGCAAATGAACCCACACTTTATTTTTAATGCGTTAAATTCTGTAAATAATTATATTGCCAAAAGTGATGAACGAAGTGCAAATAGGTATTTAAGTGAATTTTCTACGCTCATGCGCGCCGTTTTAGAAAATTCAGAAGAAGATTTTATACCCTTAAATAAAGAAATTCAATTGATAGGACTTTACACAAAACTAGAACATTCTCGATTTGCAGATAAGTTTGAGTATACCATAAGCATAGAAGAACATATAGACGTCGAGGCTTATGAAATACCGCCCATGCTACTTCAACCTTATATTGAAAATGCCATATGGCATGGTTTGCGGTATAAAGAAGAGAAAGGGTTTTTAAAAATAGACTTAAAAGCGAAAGCAAAAGATGTCATTGAAATTAGCATTATTGATAATGGTGTCGGGAGAAAAAAATCGGCAGCCTTAAAAACTACCCATCAAAAACTGCAAAAGTCAAAGGGAATGGGTAATATCAAAAAAAGAATCGATATTTTGAATGATATGTATAAAGACAGCGTAGCTATTTTTATAACCGACTTATATGAGGACGGAACAGGTACAAAGGTGATTTTTATGCTAAAAAAAAATAGTTAAAATGTTAAACGCAATCCTTGTAGAAGACGAAGCAAATAGCAGAGAAATTCTACGTAATTATATCTTAAAATACTGCCCAGAGGTTACTTTAGTGGGGGAGGCTTCCACTATAAAAGAGGGCTTAGCTTTGATTAAAGAACAGCATCTCGATTTGGTTTTTTTAGATGTTGAAATGCCCTTTGGGAATGCCTTTGATTTATTAGATCAAGTACCAGACCGCACATTTGAAACGGTGTTTGTGACGGCTTATAATCATTATGCGCTTGATGCGCTGAACAACCACGCAGCCTATTATTTAATGAAACCTATTAGTATCGATGAATTAATAAATGCGGTAGCTTATGTGAAAGAAATTAGACAGAAAGAAAATGCACTGGATGATAAAATTTTAAAGACGAACCTAAAAAGTGTGGCAGGTAAAATAACCTTGCCGCAACAAGATGGATTTCAAGTATTAAACGTTGCCGATATTATCTATTGTAAGGCCGATGACAATTACACCGAAATTTATCTAGAAAATAAAAAGATTGTGGTGAGTAAAACACTCAAATATTTTGAAGAAGCTTTATCAGAATTTCCGTTTGCCAGGATCCATAAATCGTATTTGGTCAACGTAAACGAAGTCATTAAATATGTAAAAGGAAAGGGAGGAAGCGTCATTGTATCGAATGGAAAAGAACTATTAGTATCATCCTCAAAGAAAAAAGATTTATTGGCTTATTTTGAGTAAACACCATATATTTTGAACATTAAGGCCCTAGTTTTAGGGAATAAAGTTCAGGTATTTCAATGAAATGTAAATTCTCGTTACCTATTCGGAAAAACTAAAAAAAATCTAAACGGACAAAAAATGATTACAAAAACGATCAACGGAAAAACGCCTGAAATTGGTGAAGATTGCTTTATAGCTGAAAATGCTGTCATTGTGGGCGAAGTGCGTATGGGAAAACAATGTAGTATTTGGTATAATGCTGTGCTTCGCGGCGATGTTCATTTTATAAAAATGGGCGACAAGGTGAATGTGCAGGATGGTGCAGTCATTCATGCTACGTATAAAAAATCACCTACGACTATTGGGGATAACGTATCTATTGGTCATAATGCCATCGTTCACGGCTGTACCATTAAGAATAATGTTTTAATTGGCATGGGGAGTATTGTCATGGACGACTGTGTGATAGAAAGTAATAGCATTATTGCTGCAGGGGCCGTAGTTACCAAGGGAACCCATGTGCCGTCGGGAAGTATTTATGCAGGGATGCCGGCCAAGAAAATAAAGGCTATAAGTCCAGAGTTAAGTAAAGGTGAAATTGATAGGATAGCAGAGAGCTATGTAATGTATTCTGGATGGTTTAAATAATGAACCTATTGGAGCCGTTTACCTAAAAAAGTAGCTTGACCTTCTGATTCTTTTCAGACCTTGAGATCCCTACAGATATACATTTTTTTCTTCGGCATAAAAACGTCAAGCTATACATTCGCTTTGAAAATTATACCACTTGTACCTTAATAGGGTGGGTACAAAATTAAGAACAATGTATCCGTTGTTTTTAATTCGTAGTTGATTTCTAATTTATTACTTTTGCTCTTATTAAACGTAGACAAACATGAAGGCATATATATTTCCGGGTCAAGGAGCACAATTTGTAGGAATGGGTTTAGAACTTTACGAGAAATACCCAATAGCACAACAGCTTTTTGAACAAGCAAATAGTATTCTAGGCTTTAGCATCACTGATGTGATGTTCGAAGGTACGGCTGAGACTTTAAAAGAAACCAAAGTAACCCAACCGGCTATTTTTCTCCATTCTGTTATTATGAGTAAGGTAATGGGAGCGTCTTTTAAGCCCAATATGGTTGCCGGACATTCTCTAGGTGAATTCTCTGCTTTAGTTGCTAATGGAACCTTAAATTTTGAAGATGCTTTGACATTAGTTTCTAAAAGAGCTTTAGCGATGCAAAAAGCATGTGAATTAAAGCCAAGTACCATGGCAGCGGTATTGGCTTTGGCCGATGATGTTGTGGAACAAATATGTGCGCAAGTACCTGGTATTGTTGTAGCAGCAAATTACAACTGCCCAGGTCAATTAGTAATTTCTGGCGAAGTAGATGCCGTAAACATAGCCTGCGAACGCTTAAAAGAAGCTGGTGCTCGCCGGGCTTTAGTTTTACCTGTAGGTGGTGCTTTTCACTCGCCTCTGATGGAACCAGCACGAGAAGAATTAGCGGCGGCCATTGAGAGCACTACATTTAATACGCCTGTATGTCCTATTTATCAGAACGTGAGTACTACTGCGGTGATCACAGCTGATGCCATTAAAAAAAATTTAATTTCACAATTAACTGCACCAGTAAAATGGACACAAAGTGTACAGAATATGATTAAAGATGGTGCAACACTTTTTACCGAAGTAGGCCCGGGTAAAGTATTACAGGGACTGGTAAAAAAAATTGACACGAATGCAAACGCAGTCTCAGCAGAATTGGAGTAGGTATTTGATAGGCAATTTATTTTACATCGATTAAGGCAGCATTTTATCTTCTAAGTTAATATCTTCATTATATTTTGAGTAATATTGATAGTGCTGTCAAATATTGATAAAACTTTTTCATTTCTTTTTAAATTCTAAAACATGGAAATCAAAAAACTATACAAACTATTTTTTAGTTTCGCAGCTGCTCTAAAATTTAAAAAGAGTGTGTTGTGGTTGGGTTTTTTTATGCTTCCCTTTTTAGGGTTTAACCAAGCGACAGTCGTGGTTTCCGCTATTGATAACATGGCTACTGAAGGGACACCAAGTGATACAGGCCTATTTCAAATAGATTTGGGAACCTTGAATACTACAGGAACCAGTGTTACGGTAAATTTTGTTCTAGGCGGTACCGCAACAACAGGTGTTGATTATGAAAATTTTGGAAATACTGTTGTGATAGCCAATGGAGCAAGAACAGCACAAATAATAGTTACAGCAATAGACGATTCAGATTTTGAAGGGAATGAAAGCATTGCCATTCGGTTAACCAGTACCAGTAACCCTGCTTTCATAGTGGCGGGTAATGCGAGTAGCAATGCAAGTATTATACTGGTTGATGATGATGGCTGTTCCTCTGGAAACCTCGCTCCAGTACTTAATACCCCCATAGAAACACGCTATTGCTCTGATTTTGAGGTAGATTTGTCAGGTTTTATTTCAAGTACAACACCAATAGGCACTAGCTTAAGGTGGAGTACAAATCCAAGTCCAGATCCCAATGATGAAGCCTCCTTTTTACAAGGTTCCATCATAACTACGGGAGGTGATTATTACGGTTTTTACTACGGCACCTTTGATGGCACGCCATGTATTAGTCCCGTTGTGGCAATACCGACGATTACTTTCGACGTTAAGCCGCGTTTAGGAACCCCAAACAATAACAATCAGGCATGTAACAGAGGTCTTTTAGGTATTTCGTTGGATTTAGATGATACCTTAGATGGCGAAACTGCAGGCGGTTTTTGGAATTTAATTGATGCGCCAAACGGCGAATCGACGAGTATAAGCGGTACCAATAGAGTCAATTATTTCAATCAGCCTCCTGGCGAATATGTATATACCTACACGCCAAATTATGCTAGTGCACCCAGTTGTTCTTCTGAAAGTATACAGGTAGTCGTTTTTGTCACCGATTGTGACCTAAATTGTGATGCTGGCAATAGACCGCCAGAACGAAATACAGCAATACCGACAACCGTTTGTGTTGATGAAAATAACAATACAGTTGATTTAAGTGACTATACCAGTACCCCTGCACCAGCTGGCACAAAACTTATATGGAGTAGAAATAGTGATTTTAATAGAGCAGATGGCTATTTAGACAGCACAATCATCGGACAAACGGGAACCTATTATGCCTTTTTTCTTGATGAAGTAAATAATTGCGCAAGCCCTTACCTAGCGGTATCCATAATTTTTATTACCAAACCAGAAATTCTAGGATTTACCGAAAATGCACTTTGTAATGAAGGAATCATGACCTTAAGTGCAACGGCAACTTCTGGAAGTGTCATCAACTGGTATGGTAGCCTTACAAGTACCACACCTTTAGAACAAAATTCAGCAAATTTTACAACGCCAAATTTAACATCATCAACTACGTATTATGTTGAAGCTGTTTTAAATGGTTGTGCTTCAGATAGGCAAGCTGTAATAGCGGCCATTAATAACGACCCTGTTGTTCAAGCTACAGGCACGCCTATAGAAGCCTGTAACATTGAAGGGGCTAATGTCGCTACTATTGTTGATCTCTTTTCAGGACTCACCCAAGATGTTTCAGGAACTTGGGTATTGAGTTCCGGTCCGTCTACATCCGTAGTCATTTCAACCGATGGTCTTGTAGATTTCGAAGGTTTGCCCTTAGGCAATTACAGCTTTACATTTACTACGAATACCGCCGTAGCTCCTTGCTCCGAAACTTCAGCTTTAGTGACTGTACGTGTCATTGAATGTATCATAGATAGTGATGGTGATGGTTTAAGTGATGAATATGAAATTTCTATTGGCACCAATCCAAATAATCAAGACTCCGATAATGATGGTATTTTAGACGCTGTTGAAGTAGGGGATAACCTGGCTAATCCATTAGATGGTGATGGCGATGGTATTATTGATGCCTTAGACTCTAATACTTTAGATACAGATATGGATGGTGTTGTAGATCAATTAGACCCAGCAAACACCAACCCTTGTATTCCAGATAATACTGTAGGAATGTGCGATACCGATGGTGATGGTATTAGTGATGGCATTGAGATTGCGAACGGCTCTGACCCCTTAGATCCCTGTGATCCGAATTTAACACCTGATTGTGCCCCAGATCCAATAGATTTGCAAATCATAAAAACAGTAGATAATTTAAGGCCTGCTGTTGATGATGAAATACAATTTATAATTAGCCTGACGAATTTAAGTGCAAACAGAGTAATTAGTATTGTTGTCGATGAATTATTAACTGCTGCGAGAGGTTTTGAATACGTATCTCACACGCTAAGCAATGGACAATATAACAGCGATTTAGGTACTTGGAACATTGAAGAAATGCAAGCTAATGAAGAATACACACTTAACATTAGGGCCAAGGTATTAGCGCTGGGCGATTATACGAATACCGCTGAAATCACAGCATCTTTTCCAATTGATGCCGTGGAAGAAAATAACATATCATCCATTACCCTCGATGTAATTCGTAGAAATAGTCAAGATTGTGGATTTATGTATAACCAATTTTCACCCAATGGCGACGGTATCAATGATTTTTTAGTAGTGAACTGTATAGAAAACTATCCAAATAATACCTTAGAAATATTTGATCGCTATGGCAATCAAGTGTATCAGACCGCTAATTACGATAATTTATGGGATGGAACAGGTAAAAATGGAGCGGTACCCAAAGGCACTTATTATTATGTTTTAAACTTAGGGTTACGCTCAGACCTGCCTGATTCAGAAGCACCACCCATACAAAGGGGATGGATTCAAATTATACGATAATAGCTTAAGCATTTGTCAATGAATTTTTTAAATAAAACTTTTTTCTGGGTATTGCTGCTTTTTATTGGAGCATTGAGCTTTAGCTATGGACAACGTGAACCTCAATATACCCAGTATATGTATAATATTGGGAGTTTTAACCCAGCGTATGTAGGTGCTGTTGAAAATACCGAAATTACAGCAGCCTACAGGTCACAGTGGGAAGGCGTACCTGGAGCTCCTAAAACCATTCGAGTAGGAATTAATTTACCATTTTCAAACGAAAAAAACGGATTAGGTTTTAATGTGGTCAATGATGAATTGGGCCCCTCAACACAGACCTATTTTGATGTTTCCTATTCTTTTCAAGTGAATATAACTGATGCAACAAAACTGTCATTTGGTGTGGATGCGGGTGGTGCTATGTTAAATGTAGATTATTCTAAAGGCGATTTTGAAATTATTAATGAGCCACTCTTAAGTGCTAATTCGTTCAATAATTTTTATCCTACTATTGGGGCAGGGATGTTTGTTTATGGAGAAAACTGGTATACCGGAATTTCTGTTCCTAATTTCTTAACTGATATTATTTATAATGATGAGGTTTCTGTATTTATTGAGGATAAGCCACAGTTTAATTTAATAGGCGGTTATGTGTTTGACCTATCGGAAGGCCTAAAATTTAAACCAGCATTTCTTTTAAATTATCTAGAAGGACTTCCACTCAATGCAAATATCTCAACAAACTTTTTAATAAGTGACGTGGTCACTTTGGGGGCTTCCTACAGGTTCGATAATGCGGTTAGTGGTTTGGCTGGGATTCAGTTATCCAATAGCACCTTTGTGGGTTATTCTTATGATTATAGCGTTAACGGTTTTTCGACCTTTAATGATGGTTCTCACGAAATAGTTCTTAAGTTCTACCTTGGAAAAGGTAGCGGAAACAAGCCTAAAGACGGCAAAAACACGAAAGGGAAACCAAAACAAATTGATACGCCGAGATTCTTTTAATATTTTAGAAAATGAAATTAATTAATAGCCTATTGTTTTTTTTGATGATGAGTACAGTCACTTTTGGACAAAAGATATCAAAAGGTGATTACTACTTTTACGAATACGCGTATAAAGATGCCATTAGAGAATATAATAAGGAACAAGGCAAGAGAAAATTAAGCCAACAGCAGTACTTAAATTTAGCAGATGCGTACCTAAAAATAGGCAATTTTGAAAGGGCTTCAACCCTTTATATCAGTAGCTATGAAAGGGATAGCACCTTGGCAAACACCTATTTAAATAAATTATTATTATCTGTAGCTAAAAGTGATAGTCCTGAAAGGCTACAGAGCTATGTCACTGAATTCAAATCATTTTTCAGCAAAGAACTGATAGAAAATGCCGCTTTTAATTTTGAAATATTAGCCAAGAGTAGCAATAAAAGTTTAGACTTTTATATCTTCAATTGTAATTTAAATAGTGCTCAATCAGATTTTTCACCAGCATTTTACAAGGATGAAGTGTTGTTTACAAGTGGAAGAAATAGTAGAAGCAAGTCTAAAAAGAAAATTTACGAACCAACGGGGGAAGCTTATTTAGATATTTATTCGGGTAAAATTCAGCCTGATGGTGATCTTACCGTTCCTAGGAGCTTTGCTAAAATTCCATCTTCGAACTACCATAAAGCAACGCCATTTTATGTAGAAGAGTTAGATCTACTCGTTTATATGTTATCAAATGCGGAAGCTGGTGATTTGTTATTTGACAAAAACATGAAGAATACTTTGGCCATAGGTTCTGTTACTAAGAATGGAAATTTCCAATATTTATTAAGAGACCTAAGCACATCATTTTATTACCCATTTTATGAGGCAAGTACTGAAAAGCTATACTTTGCTGCCGATTTTGAGGGGGGGTACGGTGGCACGGATATCTACTATGTATTTACAAATAAAGGCCAGATTATGTCTGCTCCCGTAAATTTAGGGCCTAGAATAAATTCTCCAGGCAATGAGGTAGCACCTTATATTTTTGAAGGTAATTTGTATTTTTCTTCTGATATCTTTTTTGGCCTTGGCGATATGGATATTTATACGGCTAAAATACAGGAGGATGATACGTATAGCATTCCAGTAAACTTAGGGCCGGGAATAAACAGCTCTGGTCACGATTTTGGTTTTATTATTAAAAGAAAAACAGCAGGTTTTTTAGGATATTTTTCGTCGAATAGAGAAGGAGGGAAAGGTCAAGATGATATTTACGGATTTAAAGTCGGCGACAAGCCGGGACTTAAAACCTTGGTGGTAAAAGGGCTAGTTGAAAATCCTAACGCAAACAGGGGCATAAAAAATACAACAGTACAGCTTTTAGACGAAGAAGGTAATTTTTTAAAGGAGACTTTTACCAATGAGGAAGGCGAATTTCAATTCGAAATTCCGTTTAGAAGCGCTTATGGCATAAAAGCTATGAAAACTGGGTACGGAAGTTTTTCATCATCGTTCTCATTAATTTCAGAAGAGGAACAACAACTTTTGAATATCGAGTTGCCTTTTATCGAAGATATTGTTGAAGAAAAAGAAAACCAGACCGTTTTAAAACTTAAGAAATTGAAATTTAATGGTAGGTCAAGTACTATTACAGATGCAATAGCTCTAGAATTAAATAAAGTGGTGAACATAGCACAAAGTTTTCCAATGATTAAACTGAGTATAGCATCACACACCAACAGTCGAGGAAGCAGTGCCAGTAACTATGCCTTATCGGAGGCTAGATCCAAAGCTATAAAAAGCTATTTACTATCAAAAGGTCTTCCCGAGAGCACAATAGTTACTGCAGTTGGTTATGGAGAAACCAAATTAACAAATCAATGTAAGGATGGTGTTTTTTGTCTTGAATTTTTACATGAGCAAAACGTAAGGTCGTATCTCACAGTTTTAAATTATGAGGAGCTAAAAAATTAAAAGTACCATCAAGGCAAGCAGCTTTGGCGAAGGTTATTTTATTTCTATTTTTTCTCCATAAAATTTGGGTTGTTTGTTGGTGAGTAAATCTATAAAGACTTTCACTCTAGCAAAATACTCTCTTAAATTAACCTTTAGACCACTACCGCTAGAAACATCTTTCGCATTAAAACCAATGGCATTAAGCCCTTTTTTTTGAGCGATATAAATAGCTCTGTCGTTATGAAATTTTTGCGAGATAATAGTCGCATTATCTAATCCAAAAATATGCTTAGCTCTAACCATAGAGTCTAAGGTTCTAAAACCAGCATAATCTAGAAAAATTTTTTCAGCAGGAATGCCCGCTGCGATCAAATCCTTTTTAATGGTGTTGGGTTCATTATAATAAATGCTTCCATTATCACCACTTACCAGGATAAATTCAATTTTTTTTGCATTAAATAAGGCAACAGCAGCTTTTATTCTATTCGAATAATAGGTATTAGGTAAGCCATTCGTAAGTTTTTTTGCAGTTCCTAAAATAATACCAACGGTGTTTTTAGGTATCTTTTGGGTAGAGGTATAGGTTTTACTTTTCGTTGCGCTATCAATCACATAATTAGATAAGAATAACATAATTCCGAATAAAAATAGTATACTTAAAAAAGTTAAGAGAATTTTTTTTATCATGGAACAATTCTTGTAGGATAAAGATAATTAAAAGCAATGAAGTTTAATACCTATACCAAAAGACTATTTTGGTTTAAAAAAGTCACACAGAAATGATAACCACCCAAAGCCAACCCTTTAGGATACTAAAAAATCCTATATCAATGCTTCTCATCCTATTCTTTTTTGCCTCATGTGTAAGTATTCCTAAATACAATCAGCAAATAGCCGAGCTTCATAGTCCTGAAGCGCTAAAATCTGATGTGGACAAATCGTATAGGAAGCTTAAAAAGTTACATCCAAAGTTGTATCAATTTGTATCCAAGGAAAGGCTAGATTTTAAATTTGATAGCTTAAAGCAAAGCATAACTTCTCCAATGGGTAGTACTGATTTTTATAAGAAATTAGCACCGGTAATCTCCGAAATTCGTCAAGGACACATTGGTATCAGTCCACCTTCAAAACGATACAGCAAAAAAGAACGAAAGGAATTGCGAAAAAATGAATTTGAGTTTTATAATCTAGATTTTGAACAAGTAGCGGATGCTTTTTTGGTGAAAGAAAATTTCGGTATTGACAGCACCATTATAGGTGCTGAAGTTTTAAGGGTACAACAAGAACCTATCGAAGACTTGGTGCGTGAGTATAAAAAATATGTTTCCTCCGATGGCTACAATACGACCTTTGAGGACCGTTTTGTGGCACTGCGCTTTTCTGGATTTTACTTTAAAGACAAAGGGTATCAAGATAGCCTCCCCATAACCTTAAGCATAAACGACAGCACGTTTACAAAAACATTTAGGCGAATCCCTAAAGATTCGATCAAGAATATTTTAAAGCTCAGAGATTCACTCGCTACTAAAGATTCTACTGAATTAGACAAAAAAGTAGTAAAACTTAGTAAACAGGAAAAAAAAGCAAGAAAGCAAAAATTTAAGCAGAATTATAAAAATGATTTGAAATACGGTTATATACGGCGTAAGAGTTTGCCCAAAGAAACTAAATTTTACACTCGTAATTTTGATTTTATTGGTAAAGATAGCAGCATCGCCTATATGAAAATTAGGAATTTTAAAAATGGCAATTACAAAGCATTTTATAAAGAGGTATTTACTAAAATTGATTCTGCAGACACTAAGAATTTAATTATCGATTTAAGAGATAATACCGGTGGTAGATTAGCTGAGATAGCTAAGTTATATACTTATTTGACAGACGATGCACATCAATTTGTTGAAAAGGGGCAAAGCTTAACACGCTTTCCTTTTTTAAAAGCAAGCTTCTCAAGTGAGAGCACTTTTTTAGCAAAAACCTTGGGAGTGTTAATGACACCCATAGTAGCACCTGTTGAATTACTGAAAGGAAGTAAAAAAGACGGCATCCGGTATTATAGATTTCCTAGTTCTAAAAAGCGCCAAGACCCTGATCCTTTAAATTTTAAAGGAAAACTTTATGTTTTAATTAATGGAAACTCTTTTTCGGCGTCTTCTATTTTATCAGCTAAATTACAAGCCACAAAACGGGCCATATTTGTGGGTGAAGAAACGGGAGGGCATTACAATGGCACCGTTGCGGGGATGTCAAAATTTGTAGCATTGCCGAACTCTAAAGTAGGTATATCTTTTGGAATGTTGCAAATTCAAACACCACACCAAACTGAAATAAATGGATACGGAATTATTCCAGATATAGAAATAATTCCCACTAAAAAGAACCGAATCGACAATTTTGACCCTGAATTAAATTGGGTTTTACAGGATATAAAGGAGTAAAAAGGTGTTTTGCCAGAGATGCATTATGAGCCTTACAGTAGGCCCTAAGTGCTGCCTTTTAAGACAATGAAAATCTTGTACGGCAAGGCTCAAGTCTTAAAACATTGTTATATTGTTTAACTTTTTATAATAATTGTTAAACATTTTGTATTTTTGAAGTGAAACTATTAATTTCTTATGGACAAAAAAGGAGCTATGTTTGGATTATTCAAAAAAAAATCAGAGAAAGAAGTGCTGCAAAAACAATACAAAGACTTGATGAATGAAGCGTATCAACTGTCTTCTGTAAATCGCAAAGCAAGTGATGATAAAACCTATGAGGCAGAACAAGTCATGAAAAAAATTGAAGCTATCAACGAAGATTAATTAATTGTGAATGAGGTTTTTAGAAAATTTAAAGTTTACTACGTCCAAAGCTAAAGATGTATCAGCATCAAAAGAAGCTATCTATGCTGTTCCCATAAAGGATATACAGGGTAACCCACTAGAATTAGAAAACTTTAAGGGAAAGCATATTTTATTTGTAAACGTTGCATCCGAATGTGGTTTTACAAGCCAATATGCAGAGCTACAAAAATTGTATGAAGCTTACCGAGACAAGTTAGTGATCATTGGCTCGCCGTGCAATCAGTTTGGTGGACAAGAGCCTGGAGATGAAAACCAAATTAAATCGTTTTGCGAGCGTAATTTTGGGGTTAGTTTTCCGTTAACTGAAAAGTTAGCTGTTAAAGGCCCAAGTCAACATCCGCTATACCAATGGCTCACCGATAAAAATAAAAACGGGAAAAAGGGGAGTACGGTAAAGTGGAACTTTCAGAAATATCTTGTGGATGAAACAGGCTATCTTGTGGATGTATTTTATTCCATTACTAAACCATCAAGTACTAAAATAACCAAATATTTAAAATAAGAAATTTATTTAAAACCATGGCTTCAGTTAAAAAACCAGACTATGTAGTTTTTGATGCAGATAAAGAAAAATATGATGCAGCCTTAAAACCCTATGCCACAAGCGTAGGAGCCCCCGTGATTACAACACAAGATACTGTTTCTTGGAAAAATCGAAATATTCATCAAGTAAATAAACAAGTTGCTGCTAAGTATAAAGAGCTAAAAGCAGAGTTCGATGGCTTAATGGAGCAGTTCGAGTATAATAATTTAGTATATAGTGCTTCATTTAATTTTGAGCCCATTGTTGGTTTTACCTATTACTTGTACAGAAATGCGTCAGAAGAAGCTTTCTTGTCCGTAATTGCTCCTGATGAATGTAACTTTGATTATATAGGTACTTTTAAATTAAATGCAGATAAAATTTGGCAAAAAATTAAAAATACAGACGAGAAATAAGCATGGAAAATAATTTTACAGAAGGACAAGCAGATAGAATTATAGAAATGGCTTGGGAAGATAGAACCCCTTTCGAAGCTATCGAATTTCAGTTTGGATTGCCCGAAAAAGAAGTTATTAAGTTTATGCGCACTAATTTAAAAGAATCAAGTTTTAAGCGCTGGCGCAAAAGGGTAAATAGTGGGGTAAGTCAAAAGCATCTAAAAAAGCGAAATCCAGAAATAAGCAGGTTCAAATGTTCAAGACAAAAAGCCATTTCAGGAAATAAAATTAGCAAGCGCTAATGGCAAATCACATCCCCAATTTTCCCACAGACTATGACGCAATTTTACAGCGAATAGCGAATTTAAAACCCAAAGAGTACGCAAAATCTAGAAACTATATTGATGGGGCTGTTAGCTATTTATCCCCTTATATCTCAAGAGGGGTTATTTCGACAAAGCAGGTTTTTCAATTCGTATTAGCACAGGGCTATGCTCCAAATTCTATTGAAAAATTTATTCAAGAGTTGGCATGGCGAGATTATTGGCAGCAGGTTTGGAAGGTAAAGAACGACGAAATAAATACCGATTTAAAGCACGAGCAACCGTCGGTTACCAATCACCAAACGCCTTTAGCTATTCTTGAAGCAGCTACCGAAATTGAAGCTATAGACCAAGCTATTACCGCATTTTATGAAACTGGATACCTACATAACCATGTGCGCATGTACCTGGCTTCCATCAGTTGTAATGTGGCCAAAAGTCATTGGAAGCATCCTGCCCAATGGATGTACTATTATTTATTAGATGGGGATTGGGCAAGTAATGCGCTTAGTTGGCAATGGGTGGCTGGGGCAAACAGCAATAAAAAGTACTATGCAAATCAGGAAAATATCAATAGATATTGCCATACTCATCAAAAAAATACCTTCTTAGATGTGGATTATGAGGTACTTCCTGAAATGGCGATACCAGCTGTTTTGCAAACAACAGGGCAGGCTACATTAGCCACGCCTCTGCCTATTAAAACCGGTATACATGTAGATCAAACGAAACCTACGTGTATTTATAACTACTATAATTTAGATCCCAATTGGCGAAAAGAAGAAGCCGTAAATCGCATTCTTTTGCTAGAACCATCAGTTTTTGAACAGTATCCTATTGGGCAAAAAGCGGTGGATTTTATGTTAGCCCTGGCTGAAAACATTCCTAATATTCAAGTATATGTAGGTGAGTTCAGTGAATTATTGAAAGAATACCAACTATCAACATTATATTATAAGGAGCACCCGCTAAATACAGCCTACACGGGAACAGAAGACGCCAGAGATTGGATGTTTAATGTAAAAGGCTATTACCCTTCATTTTTTGCTTTTTGGAAGAAATGTAAAAAGGAATTACGATTTTAAAAAATTAGCAAATGCACTACACAAAGCAAGAAATAGAACAATTAGATCGTGTGCAACGCATTAAATTTATCAATGCGGTTTCAGGAGTAAAAGCAGCGAATTTAATTGGTACTATTTCGGAAAAGGGAATCACAAATGTTGCTATTTTCAATTCGGTGATGCATCTGGGTAGCGATCCTGCCTTGATGGGCTTTATTTTACGTCCGGTGGGCGATGTGCCTCGGCATACCTACGAAAATATGCTAAAAAATGGCAGTTACACGATTAATCATGTCCACACAGGCATGATAAAAAAAGCACACTATACCTCTGCTAAGTTTGATGATGGCGAATCTGAGTTTCAACATTGTGGACTAACTGAAGAGTTTGTGCCTGGGGTAGTGGCACCCTTCGTAAAAGAAAGCCACTTAAAAATAGGTTTAAAATATGCCGAATCGATACCCATAGCGCGTAACGGCACCATCTTAGTTATCGGTGAAATAGAACATTTAAGAATTCCTGAAAATGCCATTGGAGAGGCTGATGATATTGATTTAGCGGAAATCAATGCTGTGGGAATTTCAGGCCTAAATACATATTATGAAGTAAAAAAGCTGGAGCGATTCCCTTATGTTAGAAGAAATGAAGTTCCAGATTTCAAGTAGAAAATATGAAAAAACAATACCTCCCAGAAAAAATATGCCTGGTTTGCGCCCGACCATTTTCATGGCGTAAAAAATGGGAGAAAAACTGGGACGAGGTAAAGTACTGTAGCGATAAATGTAGAATGCATAAAAACACTCATGTCAAAAACAAGCCATAAAAAAGTTCATTTAATATTTCCACATCAGTTGTTTAAAGAAAATCCACTTTTTAAACACCAATACCCGATATATTTAGTGGAAGAGTTTCTTTTTTTTAAGCACTATCCCTTTCATAAACAAAAAATAGCTTTTCATAGAGCCACCATGAAATTCTACGAGAGTTATTTAAAAGAGAGTGGCTTCGAGGTGCATTATATAGCGGCACAAGATAAAATTGCAGATGTCCGTGAATTATTACCCTATTTAAAAAATGAAGGAGTTCAAGAAATAAACTATATCAATCCGGTTGATAATTGGTTAGAAAAACGCTTATCCACTAGCGCCTCATCCCTAGAAATAAAACGAAATAGTTTTGAATCGCCTTTGTTTTTAAATACAAATGATGCCTTAAAAGATTTTTTTAAATCTGATAAAAAAAAGTTTCACCAAACTACTTTTTATACCAACGAACGTAAAAAACGCAATATTCTAATCGTAGGCGATGAGCAGCCAGAAGGTGGTAAATGGACCTACGATAGCGAAAATCGAAAAAAATATCCAGCCAAAAAGCAAGCCCCCAATATTCAATTTCCCGATACGGATGACTATTATAAAGAAGCTAAAACCTATGTAGAGGCTAATTTCTCCAAGAATTATGGAGAACTCTCAGACAGCTTGCGCTACCCAAATACTTTTGCAAAAACTGAAAAATGGTTTGCTGATTTTTTAAGCCAACGATTTTTAGAGTTTGGAGCTTATGAAGATGCTATTGTACAGCACAATTCGATATTGCATCACAGTGTATTAACCCCCATGTTAAATATAGGCTTAATTACACCAGATGAAATAATTGATAGGGCATTACTTTTTGCTACAGAAAATGATATTCCAATAAACTCTACTGAAGGCTTTATTCGGCAAATTATAGGATGGAGAGAGTTTATCCGTGGAATTTATGTAAGTAAAGGAAGTTATGAACGCACTGAGAATTTCTGGGGTTTTAAGCGCAAAATACCAAAGTCATTTTACGAAGGAACCACAGGCATTGAACCCTTAGATGACACTTTTAAAAGTGTTCTTAAAACGGGCTATTGCCATCATATAGAACGCCTAATGATATTGGGTAACTTTATGCTGTTGTGTGAATTTGATCCCGATGAAGTGTACCAATGGTTCATGGAGCTCTTTATCGATGCTTATGATTGGGTTATGGTACCTAATGTATATGGTATGAGTCAATTTGCAGATGGAGGCCTTATGGCAACCAAACCTTATATTAGTGGAAGTAATTACCTTATGAAAATGAGTAATTATCAAAAAGGGGCGTGGCAAGAAACTTGGGATGGACTTTTTTGGCGTTTTATGCACGTACATCGAGATTTTTTCCTGTCAAATCCTCGATTAAGCATGTTGGTAAGAATGTATGACAAAATGCCTGAGGATAAGAAGAATAGTCATCAAAAAAATGCAAATTTGTTTTTAGATCAGTTGTGATTTTGCCTTTAAGGGACCACCTTAGCGGTTAGAAATAAGAATATTAAAACCTATTTGGTTAAAATAGTGTTATAATGTTTAAACATTGCCTAAAATAAATAAACATTTTGTATTATTGTTAATAAAATTTAATGCTTCGTTGTCATTTTATTTGGTAAACTATGCTAGCTAAAATATGTTTGCTAAGTGCTATAGTACAAAAGCGCTAGAATAGTGAAGTTCCTGTATTTTGAAATTGTTTGTTTTGATTTAAGTCATGACCAATAAAAGATGAAAACGGCCCAGATAGAGCATAGAACATAGCATTAAATAAACAACAATAAATTAACTATAAACGATTTAGATTTATGGATGCAATGGATAGAGCCTTAGAGTTCGAAAGCCGTAAAATGTCCGGCATGACCACAAGTGATAGAGTAGAATCATCTAGAGAGGTCAAGGCATTAATATTAGAGCTTAATGAAATATATAAGAAAGATAAAAATGAAGAGATTATGGATGTTATGAAAAGACTTACCGTAATAAAACGTAAAATTGAAAAACGTTTGTTGGGAAGACCAACAGCTTAAGCTATAATTTTTTACTCACAAGCAAAGCGCAAAAGAAAATTATTTTTTTTGCGCTTTTTTTATACGTTCTTAACAGAAGACTAGTCGTAGGTCTTAGGGTAGTTCTGTTTCGTTTTTAGTGATATGTATAATGGCATCTCCTTGATTTACGATAGGTGATTGGTTTACACAAATAACATGACCCGAGAAATTTGATTTTTGTATTTTATCAAAATTTCCGAAGGGATCCGATACACTTCCTAAACTATCACCAACCTTAACAAATTGCCCAAGTTGAACCGTAGGATGAAAAAGTCCAGAAAATTTTGCTCTTATCCACGTAGAATCTTCTACAAGATACGAGGTGTCGGCTTTAGGAATTAGTGAAGATAGCTCTTTCTGAAAACTCCTAATCCCTAATTCTTGCATGACCCGGAGTGCACCAGATATCCCGGTTCGGGTAATGATAGGATTAATATTTAATGATTTACCACCTTCAAATAGCAATACTTTTTTGTTTAGCTTATAAAGGGTCTCTCTAAAAGATTTCTCTCGTTTAACACTCTTAATAATAAAACTAGTCCCAAAGGTTTTAGCTAATTGAAGACTTTCGTGATCGTTTTTTCCAATGCGTATTTGAGGAGTATTAAAGCGGCTATCTCCTCCCGTATGAAAATCGATACAATAGCTAATATGAGGTACAATTTCCTTCACAATATGATAGGCAAATCTACTAGCTAATGATCCTGTACGCGTGCCAGGAAAAACACGATTTAAGTCTCTTCCATCTGGGAATTCTCTTGTTTGACTTAAAAATCCGAAAACATTTACAACGGGAATACAAATCACCATTCCTGCATTTGGAATATGATATTTTTTAGCAATTATTTTCCTAACAATTTCAACGCCGTTTACTTCGTTGCCATGAATACCTCCCGTAAATAAAATGGAAGGCCCTTTTAGTTTGGCTCTAGATATAATTATAGGCACTTCAATACTAGTACCGGTATGTAATTTTGCAATATTTAAAGATAATTGATAGGTTTTACCCGGTAAAATAGATTCTCCTAAAATTTTAACTTTATTACTCGGCATTTCGTTCCAGATATTTTATGATTTGTCCTGCAATATCTTTTCCAGTAGCATTCTCTATGCCCTCTAAACCTGGTGAAGAGTTTACCTCTAAAATTAAAGGACCTCTGGCCGATTGCAGCATATCAACACCAGCAATACCTAATCCTAAAGATTTTGCCGCACGTATGGCAGCGTTTTCTTCCTCATCGCTTAGTTCTATAATATTCGCAGATCCACCGCGGTGTAAATTGGATCTAAACTCACCCTCTTTGGCTTGACGTTTCATGGCACCAACAACAACACCATCTACCACAAAAGCTCTGATATCTGCCCCTTTTGCTTCTTTGATAAATTCTTGTACGATAACCCTAGCTTGTAATCCGTTAAATGCTTCTAAAATAGATTCAGCAGAATTTCTATTATCAGCCAACATGACGCCTAAACCCTGAGTTCCTTCTAATAATTTAATCACTAAAGGAGCGCCACCCACTTTATCAATAATTCCACTCACTTCTTTCGAATAGTTACTAAAAACTGTTTTGGGTAGGCCTAAACCTGCTCGAGATAGAATTTGTAAACTTCTAAGTTTATCTCGAGACCGCACCAAAGCCTGAGATTCTGTTGCAGAAAAAACTTTCATCATTTCAAATTGGCGAACTACCGCGGTTCCGTAAAAGGTAACTGAAGCTCCAATCCTTGGGATAATAGCATTGATATTAGTTATTTCTTCCCCTTGATAAATAATCCCAGGCTTCTTTTTTTCAATAACTAAATCGCATTTTGTATGGTTAATCACGACTACCTCATGGCCTTTTTTCTGACCAGCTTCTACAAGTCTTTTGGTAGAATACAAGTTTTGATTGGCGGATAATATGGCAATTTTCATGTTTTTCATGTTTTTCTAAAAATAAATAAAGGAAATATAATGTTTAAAATGCGTACAATACCCATGAGTACTCAACAAAAGAATAATGCCAATGTTCGAATTGATTTTTGGGAATAAAAGTTGAAAGTACTAAAAAACAATCATTTACTTGTGTCAAAGATACTTTTTTAAATCTAAGTGTTTTATTGGATTAAGATGGAGTAGGGTTTTGTTGCGCTCATCGCCTAAAGGAATCAAAAAACCCTTGAAAATCAGATGATTAACAAGGGTTTCTGTACTCGAGGCGGGACTTGAACCCGCACGGACTAATGTCCATTGGA
>TARA_R110002012_G_scaffold68422_5_pt1 | contig 137977 bp, 107 predicted proteins | sample TARA_R110002012 | Tara Oceans TARA_R110002012 (sample SAMEA4396515) | marine metagenome | biome: Westerlies Biome; feature: [DCM] deep chlorophyll maximum layer (ENVO:01000326); material: water (ENVO:00002006), including particulate matter (ENVO:01000060) such as... | depth 40 m
GGACGGAAAAAGGATTCCGGTTGATTTGGCACATACGAGCGACAAGCTGGCTTACGGCATTCTGAATTATATCGACAAAAGGAGCCTGAATGTCCCGGTGTTGGCTAGTCACTCCAACTTTCGAAACGTTCACAGCCATGTCAGAAACCTTCCGGATGAGCTGGCTATGGAGCTCATAAGACGAAATGGACTGATCGGCATCAATTTTCTGCGCAACTATATCAACGACACCGACCCCGGAGTGTTATACGATCACATTGACCATGGCATAGAGCTTGGGGCGCAGCACCTTCTGGCATTTGGCGCCGACTTCTTTTATGCATTGAATCATCCTGACCCGTCTCGTTACCCAATCTATTTTCAAGGACAGGACAACGCCTCCTGGTATCAAAAGATTCTGGCCGAAATAAGGGAGACAGGAGCGAAGCATTTTGAAGAGGGGATTGCCTATAAGAATGCGATTGGTTATTACTCGTCATTGAAGTGAAGAAGTTTGCCAACTATATCGACGGAAAGCTTGTGCCCTCAACGTCAAAGGATTATCTGGACAACTTTAATCCGGCGACAGGCGAAGTCTGCAGTTTGCTGCCCGACAGTTGCCAGGAAGACGTTGAGGAGGCAGTAGCCGCAGCAAAAGGAGCATTTCCGAAATGGTCTGGCCTCTCCCCCGAGGATCGGTCTCAGTACCTTATTAAAATTGCAGAAGCTGTGGAGAAGTGCCAGGCCGAGCTTGCTCTTGCCGAAACAACCGACACGGGAAAGCCCCTTTGGCTTTCAAATGCCATGGATATTCCCAGGGCTGCTGCTAATTTCCGTTTTTTTGGGCACGCCATTACCCAATTTGCTTCCGAGTCGCATCTGGTCGACGGTGTTGCACTGAATTATACCCGACGTGGTCCCCTTGGCGTGGTTGGGTGCATTTCTCCCTGGAATCTGCCCCTGTACCTCTTCACCTGGAAGGTAGCGCCGGCATTAGCTGCCGGCAACACCGTGGTTGCCAAACCGTCAGAGCTCACTCCCCACACGGCCTCCCTGTTGTCAGAAATTTGTATAAAGGCCGGACTGCCTCCTGGCGTCCTGAATATAGTACACGGGGCCGGCGGCAAGGTTGGTCAGTCCATCGTCCAACACGACGAGGTCAAGGCCGTGTCGTTTACAGGAGGCACTGCTACAGGAAGAAAGGTTGCTCTTACAGCTGCCGAGACGTTTAAAAGAACATCCCTTGAGCTAGGGGGAAAGAACCCAACCATCATTTTTGAAGATTGTGATTTTGATTTGGCTGTTGAGAGCGCTGTTCGGTCATCCTTCACCAACCAGGGCGAAATATGCCTTTGCGGTTCGAGAATTTATGTCGAGGAAGGTATTTATGAGAAGTTTTTGGGTGAGTTTGTAAAACAGGTCGACGCTTTGAAAGTGGGCGACCCATTGGACGGTGACGTAAAAGTAGGCGCCCTTGTCTCTCAACATCATCAGCAGAAGGTGCTGCAGTATGTAGCGCTTGCGAAGCAGGAAGGTGGACACATTTTGTGTGGCGGCGACAGGCAAGTCGTTGTTGGCCGATGTGAGAGGGGCTATTTTGTGCAACCTACTGTAATTGCTGACTTGCCAAACTCATGCAGGACAAACCAGGAGGAGATATTTGGGCCAGAAGTAACCGTTCAATCGTTTAAAGGGGCCGATCAGGCCATCAGCCTGGGCAACGAGTCATCATATGGTCTGGCGGCGAACATTTGGACGTCGGACCTGAAGATGGCACACAATGTTTCTCACAAGCTGCATTTTGGAATTGTCTGGGTCAATACCTGGCTTTTGAGGGACCTTCGCACCCCTTTTGGCGGGATGAAGAATTCTGGTTTGGGTAGAGAGGGTGGCTTCGAGTCGTTGCGGTTTTTTACCGAAGCCCAAAACATTTGCATCAAACTATAAAAAGAAAGGCCTCAATTGAGGCCTTTGATTTTTTACGAGTCGATGGTGATCGATTAAACAGCTTCGCCTTCTGGCTTAAGTTTGTTGATTTTGAATGGCTTACGCTCCTTATGTCCGCAGTAAGAGCATTCGTAATATTTCATCATTTCGCCGTCTTCATCATTAGTAGCCGTCCGTGTAACTTCTTCTTTCATCACCCTCAGGGTTTGGTAGTTACACTCGCTGCACTGTAGTGCATGCAGTCGACCATTGTACTTTTCAATCTTCACATAACCTGACACTTCATCAATCCAAACGTCATAGTCTACAGAGAAGGCAAGTTCTTCAGCCTGCATACCTTCGTCAAGGTATTCATCTTCCTCTTCTTCGCTCAGAAGCTTCATCTTACGACCATCAGGAGAAAGCCTTGGAGAGTATCTCAATTTCTTAAGACGCTTCTCAATATAGAAGGGGTAGTAAAACTTAAGTACGTTTTGAACAACCACGCCAGCAATGATACCAAGCATGGAACTAACGAATATCCTTACGAAGAACCAAAGAACACCTGTTTGATCAACCAGTGTGTTTGAATACAGAGCAGCACCAATGATTATAAGAAGAAAAGCATACCACAAAAAGTTAATCTCGTTTTTGTTGATATAGTCATATTTAGTTTTCTTATCACCGATAGAAGCTAATCTGAGGAAATGATAAATAAGGACAACTAAACCGATAGCAACTAAAGCATAAGCCCCATATTTCCCATAGGTGTTCCAAGCTTCAAGCAGACTAGGTGAAATTTCTTGCATAGCGATTCGACGTTAATAGGTTCAAAAGTAAGTTTTGTTCGATGTAAGGTTTATGTGGCAATTAAATAACTCTTTCGTTGTGAGAATTGCACATTTACAGTATTGCAATGTACAAATATATTTAATTCAGCATTTATTCAATCTTATAAACAGCTAAAATTAAAAAAAAATTGACGGCAACCAAAAGTATTAGACTGCCGGGGCAGGTCGTTTTGGGCTACTGGTCAATGTAATATGCTAATCAAAAAGGCAGGCATAGCTGCTTGACTTTCTTGTGGAAAGCAGAAATAGCACTCTCTTTCGCAACTTTTTGACGAAAATCTGGTTCAATAGTAGAAATACCTATTATTAGGTATGGAATTTGCAGGTGGTTATTGGTACCTTTGGGTAGTTTATTGACTCTTCAATTTCATTACCCCAAAGCCAACCATAATTATTTAGAATACCTCAATATAAATTGGGAGTATAGATGTTGTTAGCAACCCAAATTTTTAACCCTAAGGGCAATTAGGCCTCTGTTTGTTATCAAAGTGTAATTTTTTTGTAAAATCTCATTTGACCTGATAAAAACGTTGGTAAAATTTAAAAATAGCATTAACTGGGTATAAACTTTAATTTTTACGATATAATTCATAATCTTGCAAACCAATTCAAATTATTTAACCATGAAAAAACTATTTAGAAATTTATTGTTCTTTAGTGCAATCGGATCTGTAGCCATTTTGGCAAGTTGCGGTGGTGACGAAGAAGAGCCGCTACCAGCTGCACCTTCAATTACTGTTACTGTTTCAGGTGATGCAGAAGTGTCTGGTTCAGAAATTACAGCTATCACTGGAGATGAGGTGTCGTTTGCTGTAACTATTACAGCCCCTGGAGTGTTCAACACATTGAACATCACGCCTTCCGTTGACGGTGTTGCTGGAACCCCTACTGTATTTACGAGAAACTCAACTGAGGTAACAAAAAATGCTGATAATACAGAGGCATCTATTACGATTACCTACACTTTTGAGGAAGAAGATGAGGACACAGAAATTACGTGGACGTTTGAAGCTGTAGACGACAGTGACCAAACAGCAACGAAGGAATTTACAGCAACTGTAAGTGCGCCTCCTTCTCCTGAAGCAAGGGCTTACACTGCAGTATTGCTTTCAGCTCCACTAGGAGATAAGTCTGCTGATGGGTTCTTCTCTTCAAACACCGGCTTAGTGTATTCTCCTGCCGATGTAACTGGAACTAGTGCTGCTATTTCTCCAAACATTGATTTCGGTTACTACTACGGTGCTACTGATAAAGCTAGTTTAGCTTCTCCTAAGGCTTACTCTTTGTTATCAAACGCTGGCTTCACTGCTCAAGTGGCTGGTTGGGGAACTCTCAATGAAACGATGCTGAAGAAGACTACGTTAACAGCAGCAGCTTTTACGGAGGTGACTACCTGGGCTGACCTTGATGAAGTGTATACTGCGGCTACTGATGCCGCTGCCGGAGTGAAAACTACTCTTGAAGCGAATCAGGTGTTGGCGTTCAAAACAGCTTCAACCAAAACTGGTGGTAGCAAGATAGGCTTGATCCTTGTGAAAAGTATCACCGCTGGTGATGGCGTAGCAGGTAAAATCGAGCTTGAGATTCTTGTTCAGGAAGACGCTGAATAATTAGCTCAATTAGAAAATACTTTAGCAAAGGCCATCTCGTAGGGGTGGCCTTTCTTTTTTTACGCCAGCGAACCCAGCGCCGCTTTGCACGCTTCCGGCTTCTCATACATGCCCATGTGGGCCGTCTCCTCCAAAAGCACAAACTGATCAGACCTAACCATTTCCTTCATCAGCAGACTTTGTTCTAATGGCACGGCACCGTCTTTTTCACCGGCAATGATGAGCTTTGGCTGGCCAAACATTTTAAGCACTTCGCTTCTTTCGGGCCTGTCCCGCATGGCAGCAGTGTAGGCAGTCAGGGTATCAAGCCTGGTTCCTGCTGCCAGGTCAACCACTTGCTGCACAATGCCCGGGTTCTTTCTTCTGAAGAGGCTGTGGAAAAGGCCAGGGACAAATTCAGTGGTAAAGCTTTCTACTCCGCTTTTGTTGACGTAATCAACCACCTTGTTTCTTGTTGCCTTCTTTTCAGGTGAATCAGCAAAGACAGTAGAGTGAAACAGACACAGGCCACTCAGGCTATTCCCATATTTTTCTGCCAGGGCCAGCGCCACATAGCCTCCCAGTGAATGCCCGACAACAATTGGTTCAATCTGTTCAGGTTCAATCACCTGATGGTAAATAACCTCAGCCACCCAATCGATGGAAAGTGGGTGGGCTAGCTCTAAATTGCTCCTCCCAAACCCGGGAAGGTCTACGAGATAGATTGTTCTGCCTGGAAAAGCCGACAGCATGTTTTCCCAGATGCTGTGGTCTTCGCAAAAACCGTGAAGCAAAAGTAAGGGAGATTGATTCGAAGATGGTAGTTCTTCGAGGGGTAGTTTCTTTACAAATAGGGCCATACGGCCAATATAGTAAGATTATTTTAGTACGCCGGACAGCTCAAGCAGTTTGATGGCTGCCTCATAAATTCCCTGCGTATCAAAGCCGCATTCGTGGTGCAATTCATGCTGCTCTCCGTGCTCAATCACATCGTCAGGGATTCCGAGCCGCACAATTTTGGACGTATAACCGTTGTCGGCCATAAACTCGATGATGGCACTTCCAAAGCCGCCTTGCAAGCAGCCATCCTCAACGGTGATTACGTATTTGTGACTTTTGAAGATCTCATGCAGCATCGCTTCATCCAATGGCTTCACAAACCGCATATCGTAATGGGCTGCATCCACATGATCTTCTTCTAACATATGGCATGCTTCAGTGGCATAATTCCCAATGTGCCCAAGGGTTAGTATAGCCAGGTCACCACCTTCTCTAAGCTTTCTTCCTTGCCCGATAGGTATTTCTTTGAAAGGTGTTTTCCAATTAGGCATTACGCCGTTGCCTCTTGGGTACCTGATGGTGAATGCGCCTTCTTTTTGCAACTGGGCAGTGTACATCAGGTTGCGCAGCTCCTCTTCGTTCATTGGCGACGAAACGACCATATTCGGAATGCAACGCATGAAGGCGATATCGTAAGCCCCATGGTGCGTTGGGCCATCGGCTCCTGAAAAGCCCGCCCTGTCGAGGCAAAAAACGACCGGCAAATTTTGAAGGCAGACGTCGTGGATCACCTGGTCGTAAGCACGTTGCATAAATGTGCTGTAGATATTGCAGAAGGGTGTTAACCCCTGCGTGGCCAGGCCGGCCGAGAAAGTTACCGCATGCTGCTCGGCAATGCCTACATCAAAAGCCCTGTCTGGCATGGCTTTCATCATGATGTTCATGGAGGAGCCAGACGGCATCGCTGGCGTGATCCCCATTATTTTTTCGTTCTTTTCGGCCAGCTCAACAAGTGTATGCCCAAACACATCCTGATACTTAGGTGGCTGAGGCGCATCGTAAACCTTCTTGTGGATTTCTCCTGTCAGCTTATCGAACTTGCCCGGTGCATGCCATTTTGTTTGGTCTTTTTCCGCCAAAGCGAAGCCCTTGCCTTTCACCGTAACACAATGCAGAATCTTGGGCCCGGGAATGTCTTTCAGGTCATTGAAAATCTGAGCCAGATGGGTGACGTCGTGGCCGTCGACCGGGCCAAAATATCTTAAGTTGAGGGATTCAAAGAGGTTACTGCTCTTTATCAAAAAGCCCTTCACGCTGTTTTCGACTTTGGAAGCAATTTCCTGGGCGTTTGGCCCAAATTTGCTGATTTTTCCGAGGATGTTCCACACCTCATCTTTCACCTTGTTGTAGGTGTGGGAGGTCGTAATGTCAGTTAGGTAATCCTTTAGAGCGCCCACGTTGGGGTCTATCGACATGCAATTGTCGTTCAGCACTATCAGCAGGTTGCTGTTCGCTACGCCGGCGTGGTTCATGGCTTCGAAGGCCATTCCACCAGTAAGGGCACCGTCGCCTATCACTGCTATATGTTGCTTCTGGTTTTCTTTTTTGTAGTGGGAAGCCACTGCCATACCGAGCGCTGCAGAAATAGATGTTGAAGAGTGACCTACCCCAAAGGCGTCATATTCACTTTCCTTTCTTTTAGGGAAGCCAGATATCCCACCATAAAAACGGTTGGTGTGGAATACGTCCTTTCTTCCAGTGAGAATTTTATGCCCGTATGCCTGATGTCCCACGTCCCAGACCAGCTGATCGCTTGGCGTATTAAAAGCGTAGTGAAGAGCAACGGTTAGTTCTACAACCCCAAGGCTGGCTCCAAAATGCCCACCATATACTGACACATTGTCGACAATGAATTGACGTAATTCATCTGCCAGCTGAACTAGCTGTGATGGGTCAAGTTTTCTGACGTCAGAAGGATAATTGATAGTGGAAAGAAGCTCGCCGGGCTGTATCAGCATACTATTCGCAGGTTGTGATATAAGGTAATCAACTAACCAGTTCCTTAAATGTTTATTGTAACTATTGAATCTTTATGAGTCAATCAAGTTGGCAAAGGTACATTTTTTTGACTAAAGGCTTACTATTATTTATTGAGTTGATAAATTTGATGCTACCTTACTGAAAATGGATATCTCACAAACCGATTCTTCAAAGTTTGAAATCAAATTGCCATTGTTCGAAGGGCCGTTTGACCTGCTCTTGTTCTTTATTGAAAGAGACGAACTGGATATTCATGATATTCCCATCTCTAAAATTACGGCCGACTTTCTTGACTACCTGCAGCACCTCGAGTCAATGAATATAGAGGTGGCCAGCGAATTTATACTAGTAGCGGCTACTTTGATGAGGATAAAGGCAAAAATGCTTCTGCCAAGACCTGTGCTGGACGAGTTGGGCAATGAAATCGACCCGAGAGAAGAGCTGGTTAAACACCTGCTTGAGTACAAAAAGTACAAGTCAGTGGTGGAGGAGCTCTCGAAAATGGAAGCAGACAGATTGGACAGAGAGATGAGGGGAAACCTCGAAAAAGAGTTGAGGTCTCTGTCAGAAATAAACAATGTGGAAGCCGAGTTGCAGGATATCGACCTTTACAAACTGCTGAAAGTGTATATGCGGGTGTTGGAGAGGTTCGAGTATGAGCAGAAAAAACCGATACACAATGTAGTGCAATACCCGTTCACCATTTCCAGTCAAAGGGACTTCATCATGAATAAACTGGGTGATGCTGGCCGGGTGTCGTTTGCTAATGTAATGGAAGATATGCCGACGAAAATTGCCGTGATATTTAACTTCCTTGCCATTCTGGAACTGCTGCAAATGAGAATGATTACCATTTTCATAGGAGAGGGGTTCAACAACTTTTGGATTGAAAAGCTTGAAGGCGAAGAAGTGGTAGTTCTGCCTGAAGAATAAAAAAAAGCCATGAAATGCTTCATGGCTCTGGTGTTTACTTTGGCTGGTCTTTCTTAAACCCTCTCGAACTGAGAGAAAAAGAAGCCGGCTTCGATGGCAGCATTCTCGTCTGAGTCTGATCCATGCACGGCATTTGCCTCAATTGATTTAGCAAAAATCTTACGGATGGTTCCATCGGCCGCCTTGGTAGGGTCGGTGGCACCAATTAATTTACGAAACTCTTCTACTGCATTGGCTTTTTGAAGCACCAGTGCAATTATCGGTGCTGAAGACATGTAGGCGCAAAGCTCACCGTAAAAAGGACGTTCCTTATGTACTTCGTAGAACTTACCAGCGACTTCAGGAGTCAGCTTTGTTAGCTTCATTGCTTTAATAGTGAACCCAGCTTCCTCAATCATTTTTAGGATTGCGCCGGAGTTTCCTGCGCTGTAAGCGTCAGGCTTAATCATTGAAAAGGTAATTGATCCTGCCATTTTTTGATTATATATTAGAAAGGGTTTTCAAAACGCCCGCAAAGTTAGCAGATTAATTTGTTTTGAACGAACCCTTGCATTAAATACGCACTCCTTTAATCATTTGCGTTCGGGAATGCGTTTTTCTAATTAAAATATTCTTCTCACTTTTGCACTTCACATTTTACCTATTCTCCTCGGAAGGTATCATTTTACATGCAGCAAATTGACCAGTTCAGGGATTTACTCCTTCAACCCAAGCGAATAATCATCACTACCCATATAAAGCCAGATGCCGATGCATTGGGTTCTTCGTTGGGTTTGGCGAATTATCTTTTGGCAAAAGGGCATCATGTGGATGTGATTACCCCCACGGATTACCCTGAGTTTTTGGCCTGGATGAAGGGGAATGATGCTGTAATTAACTTCGAAGATGGAAATGAGGCGCTCTCGGCGAAGTTGATCGACGCAGCTGATATTATTTTCTGCCTCGATTTTTCCACGCTGTCCCGGATTGAAAAAGTGGGAGAGCTGGTGGCCGCCTCCAATGCAGTGAAGGTGCTCATCGACCATCACCTTAACCCGGGTGATTTCGCCGATTATAGCCTTTGGACGATAGAAGCTGCGGCAACCGCTGAGCTCGTTTTTCAGCTTATTGAGCAGCTGGGCGACAAGTCACTTATAGATAACGATATTGCAGAATGCCTGTATGCCGGCATTATGACCGACACGGGTTCATTTCGGCATCCTTCAACGTCATCCAGGGTTCACCGAATAGTGGCTGACCTGATAGACAGCGGTGCGGATGTCACCAAAGTGAGCAAACTGATTTATGATAACAACTCCATTGACAGGCTGAAGTTTTTAGGGTTCGCCTTTAGTCAAAGGTTGCAGGTGCTTCCCGAGTTTGGTGTTGCCTATTTTGTGATCAGCAAGGAAGACCTGAAGAAGTTCAACTCGAAGAATGGTGACACTGAGGGGCTTGTGAACTATGCCTTGTCAATAAAGGGCGTGGTGATGGCTGCTACAATCATCGAAAGAGACGGGAAGGTAAAAATGTCTTTCAGGTCGATGGGAGATTTTTCAGTCAACCAATTTGCCAGAGATCATTTTGATGGCGGGGGGCACAAAAATGCCGCTGGAGGAGCCTCCACTGATAGCCTGGAAGCTACTGTTGAAAAGTTCAAGAATTTATTGCCTTTATATAAAGAAGATTTAAACAAAAACATTTCATTCTTACATGTTTAATAAAATTAAAAACCTATCGGGGTTGCTGGGACTGGCAGCTTTGGTAATTGCCTGTGGTGGTGCTGACAAATTTACAACGAAATCAGGGGCAGAGGTGTCTTACATCCGCAACGGCGAGGGAGAGAAACCTTCAGACGGCCAGATTCTTACTATGCACATCTCTTACCTCAATGAGAATGGAAATGCGCTATTCAATAGTGTAGAAGCCGGTGGAGGACGACCATTGCCTATGCTTTACAATGATTCGGCCTGGCAAACTCAGGGAGTACTTTACGAAGTGTTCCGTGAACTGAAAAAGGGAGACAGTGTGCAATTTAAAATGACTGCTGAAGCGCTATTTGAAGATACATTTGGAACTCAGCTGCCGGATTCTATCAAGAGAGGCAGTCTGATCACCTTCAATTGCAGCCTGGTGGATATGATGAGTGAGGAACAATATCAGGAAGAGCAGATGGCGTTGCAGCAAGCTGAAATGGAAAAAATGCAAATGGAGGCCGAAGGTCAAATTATAGTTGACGGCGAAATCATAGACAAATATTTGGCTGATAATAATATCACCGCTCAAACCACTGAGTCTGGCCTTCGCTACGTTATCACAAAGCAGGGAACCGGAGCGACACCGACTCCTGGAAGCATGGTCAACGTGCACTATCTGGGTACTACCCTTGCAGGTGAGAAATTCGATGCTTCTTACGATAGGGGTGAGCCATTACAGTTTGTTATTGGCAGAGGACAGGTGATTCCAGGCTGGGACGAAGGCATTGCCCTGCTTAACACAGGTGCTGAAGCCACATTGTACGTACCATCTTCTCTGGCATACGGACCTAGAGGCGCAGGAGCTGCAATTAAGCCGAACGAAATTTTAAAATTTGAAGTAGTGTTGGTTGGGATAGAACAAATGTAGATTATGATGAAGCGAATTTCTCTTCTTTTACTCTTGGTGATTGGATTGGTGACGTTGGGATGTAATAAGGACGATGATCCGCTTACGCTACAGGAACAATACGATGCTATCGATAAGTACATTAAGAAGAACGACCTGAAAAACGTGCAAACTACCACAAGCGGCCTCAGGTATACAATCACCAGGGAAGGTGCAGGCGCCTTCCCCAGAGTGAACGAGGTAGTTACAGTCAACTACGAAGGCAAGCTGCTGAGTGGCAAGAAATTTGATTCATCTTATGACCGGGGTGAGGCTTTCAAGTTTACGCTTGGTGTTGGTAAAGTAATTAAAGGATGGGACGAGGGAGTGGCGTTGTTGCCTGTGGGCAGCGAAGCCATATTGCTCATCCCTTCAAATCTTGGCTATGGTACTAGCGGTTCAGGGAAAGATATAGGCGCTAATCAGGTTTTGATTTTTAAGATTGAGGTTTTAGACAGCAAAAGATAAATAAAGTCGAGCAATGGTATTTAGAGTTAGAACAGCGGCGGTTATTTTGTTTGTTGCTACACTGGCAGCGTCACTTGCAAGCTGCGATCTTAGCGTGAACGAACCTGATCCCGTATTTGATGTGGAGGCGCAATACAAAAAGGACAGCATAGCCATAGACGAATATTTGGCTAAGTACGGCATTGAGGGCGTGCAGACTACGGAGAGTGGGCTCAGGTACAAAGTGCTGGAAGAAGGCAGCGGGCCTGCCCCCAATAAGAATGACATCGTTTCGGTGCACTTTACCATCAGTAGAATGGATAGCGCCGTAATAGAGACTACATTCACAGACGTGGCTTTGAAGTACAATATCTATGACTCAGCCATTGCCTACGTGCCTTACAAATTCAATTTTGGTGCTGGATTTGTTTTCTCAGGCTTTCAGGTGGCAGGGCTTAAAGAAGGCAGTCAGTTAATGAAATTGAATGACCGGTTTGTGTTCTACTTGCCTTCAAAATTAGCCTTTGGACAGGTTGCCTATGGGCAAATACCAGCCAACTCACCATCCGTGTGGGAGCTGAAAATGGTTCAAATTCGTTAACGCCAGAAATGATCGAGATTTGTATTGCATCCAATAATGCACACAAGCTAAAGGAGATAAAAGAAATACTGGGGGAGAGCTATCAATTGCTCTCCCTTTCTGATATCGGCTGCACCGAAGACATACCTGAAACGCAGCCAACCATTGAAGGGAACTCGCTTCAGAAGGCCCAATACATTTGGGATCATTATAAAATCAATTGCCTGGCAGATGATACAGGCCTGTTGGTTGACGCTCTCAACGGCGAACCGGGAGTTATTTCTGCAAGGTATGCCGGTGACCACAGAAGCGGGGATGACAATATTGCCCTGCTGCTAAACAAACTCGATGGAAATCCGCAAAGAGATGCGCATTTCAAAACAGTAATCACCTTTATTGATGCAGGCAGCATTTATCAGTTCGAGGGAAAGGTGTTTGGAAAAATAACTACAAGGATCACAGGTGCAGGAGGCTTTGGGTATGACCCTGTTTTTTTACCTGAGGGTAAAACACTTACTTTTGCTGAAATGGGTAGCAAGGAAAAAAATGCGATAAGTCACAGGGGCAGGGCCCTGGCAAAGTTTGCTGCCTTTTTGAAGTTTCAGCAAATGTCGGCAAGCCTAAAATGAAAGAACCACTTGTTGTAGGAATGACTGGAGGTAGTGCTTCAGGAAAAACGTTGTTTCTTAGCAGCTTGATTGAAATTTTTCAGGAAAACGAAATCTGCCTCGTTTCTCAAGACAATTACTATAAATCAAGAGATACGCAACCAGTTGATGAAAACGGCGTCAAAAATTTCGACACTCCTCTTTCGATAGATTTCGACGAATTTCGGCACGACCTGGAGGAACTCAAAAGAGGCAATACGGTGCAGAGGCAGGAGTATACCTTTAACAACCCCAACGTCACTCCAAAGAACCTGGTCTTTAAGCCCTCTCCAATAATTATTGCAGAGGGTATTTTTGTGTTCTACGATAAAGAACTCTCCAGCCTTTTCGACCTCAAGCTTTTTATCGAAGCCAAGAACTACCTCATGCTCAAGCGCCGGATAACCAGGGATGCCCTGGAAAGGGGATATGATTTGGATGACGTGCTCTACCGCTATGAGAAACATGTGGCCCCTACGTTCGAAAAGTACATAGAGCCCCTTAAGCATGAGGCGGATATCATCATACCCAACAACCATCATTTTAAAAAAGCCCTTCAGGTGGTGGTTGCTTATCTGAAAATGGAATTGGCCGGCAGAAAGGCATAAATCGACAACTTTACTGGGAAGTTTGCCGGAAAGCCTTACTTTTGCGGTTCTTCATGAAAACTCAGTTGAAAATATTAAGCAAGAAGAAAAGCATCACGCTGGCAGTGGGTCTACTGGCTGCCGTCGTAGTGGCATGCACGTCGGTTTTTCAGTTCAGCTTAACTTCTATTGATGCTGACGTTGACAAAAGTGAAGTTGCTCAAACCCAGGGAGACAACGACAATTTGCATTTTGAGGCTCCCCGTAAGGCCGACAATAGTACCGATTCGCAAAAGACGGTATACAAGATCCAGGCTGTTTCGCAGGGAATCCAACTGCATGTGACCTATAGTCCCATTGTTTGGGAGTCGTTCGACATTGATTTACCTGAATTCAAGGCGGAGATTCCGCAGCAGTTGTATAAAGCCGGTTGGGAGTATTTTAGGGTACTCTTCACAGATATTATCGCTGCCAACGCTCCTTAGAGGAGCGCTTTTCCTGCAAGGCCAATTCTGGCCTGTCTATAACCTCATTAAACGCACTGCCACGACATAATCTTAAGGGCGATGTCGTAAAATCACAGAAGATTTTTGTGCAGCACGATGATGAGTTATTTAATAAACTACTGAAAAATAAACATAACACTCATGAAAAATAAAGGTGGAATAATACTACTTACCGTAGTTGTTTCCTTATTGTGTATCTACTACCTCTCCTTCACATTCGTGTCGAAGGGAGTGCAGAGCAAGGCTGACCAGTATGCGACCGACGCCTCTGGAACGATTGATTTTACCAAAAAACAACAATACCTGGATTCGATCTGGAATGAGCCGGTCTATAACTTTTTGGGTATTGAATTTACTTACAAAGAAATAAAGGAGACTGAATTGAACCTTGGTCTCGACCTTCAGGGCGGGATGCACGTAACCCTTGAGGTGTCGCCGATTGAGATTGTAAAGGGGCTAAGCGGTGATAGCAAGGATCCGGCTTTCATCACATCGCTGAATGAGGCGAGACAAGTAACCCTGACGTCTCAGGCTAGCTTTGTTCCCGAGTTCTACGCTGCCTATCAGCGGAATGCTCCCGGCCAAAAGCTGAGCTATATTTTCGCCAACGCAGCTAACAGAGGTCGAATCAGCCTCCAGTCTACGGACGAAGAGGTGCTTGAAATCATCAATTTCGAGGTAGAAAATGCAATTGATCGTTCTTTTCAGATTCTGCGCACACGTATCGACAGGTTTGGAACGTCTCAGCCCAATATTCAGAGACTGCCAGGCACGGGCCGCATTCAGATAGAATTACCAGGAGTTGACAACCCTGAAAGGGTACGGAAGCTTTTGCAGGGTGTTGCTCAGCTTGAGTTTTGGGAAGTAAATGAAGTGAATGATATTTTCAACACACTTTCGGCTATCAATCAGCTCGTTGTTGACGATGAGAAAGCAAAGAATGCCGAAATAACTGTTTACCCGGACTCGAGTGCCTCAGAGGCAGCCACTGCATCAAATGACCTGGCTGGCTTGCTTTCTGATTCAACAGCTGACGATTCAACAGATTTGGCTGCACAGTTGGAGTCAGACACTTCAGATATATCATCGCTGTCGAGTGGGCAGTCACCGCTTTTCAGCTTGATGAAAGGTGGTTATGGACTGATGTATGATGTGAAGGACACTGCCAAAATCAACCGCATATTTGAACGCAAAGATGTGCAGGGTATGATTCCTTCGACGATGAAATTTCTTTGGGCAGTAAAACCTACGAAAATCGACGAATTTTCAACCGAGGAACTTCTGGAGCTTTACGCAGTTAAAACAAGCAGAGGTGGCAGAGCCCCTCTTACCGGCGAAGTAATCACAGACGCCCGTCAGGATCTGGACCAAAGCGCCCGCCCGGCAGTAAGCATGCAAATGAATGCTACCGGAGCCAAAGCCTGGAGAAAGCTTACCAGCGAAAACATCAATCGCCGCATTGCCATTGTGCTTGACAATTACGTTTATTCAGCGCCCATGGTGCAGGGTGAAATACCTAATGGTAGCTCTTCAATTACCGGCACATTTACGCTGGAGGAAGCCAAGGATTTGGCCAATGTACTGAAGGCCGGTACACTTCCAGCACCCACGACTATCGTGGAAGACGTAGTGATAGGGCCTACTCTTGGTAAAGAGGCTCAGCAGCAGGGAATCATATCAATTGTGGCTGGCTTGGCCATAGTAATCATCTTCATGGTGGCGTATTATGCCAAGGGTGGCTTCATTGCCAACCTGGCACTTGCCTTCAACGTGTTCTTCATACTCGGTATTTTGGCCCAGCTCAGTGCCTCGCTCACCCTGCCGGGTATTGCGGGTATAGTGCTTACCATCGGTATGGCGATTGACGCTAACGTGTTGATCTTCGAAAGGATTCGTGAGGAGCTAAGAGGTGGCGCCTCAATCAAGCAGGCAATCTCAGGGGGTTATGAAAAGGCTTACAGCTCTATCATTGACTCCAACGCTACCACTTTCCTGACAGGCCTTATCCTTTACACCCTGGGGCAAGGACCTGTGAAAGGCTTTGCCATCACACTGATGATTGGTATCGTTTGTTCATTCTTCTCGGCCGTATTCATTACAAGGGTAATCGTGGAATGGTGGTCTAAGAAGGGCGAAGAAAGTAAGATTAGCTTTGATTCAGCACTTTCGAAGAACTTCTTACAGGATACAAAAATAGATTTCATAGGAAAAAGACGGTTGGCCTATATTTTCTCTGGCTCGTTTATCGTGTTGGGTATAGTTGCTTTCATTATAAAAGGCGGCTTAAGCATGGGTGTCGACTTCACAGGCGGGCGCTCTTATATTGTGTCGTTCGCTTCTCCGCAAACCCCGTCAGAAATGAAAGTGAAGCTGTCAGACTCCTTTGATGGACAGAGCACAGAAGTGAAGTGGTACGGTGGTGACAATGTACTGAAAATTACTACGAGCTTTTTGATCAACAACGAATCGGATGAAGCCGACTTGCAAGTGAGGGAAGCTTTGATCAGCGGCGTGAGCAGCATCACTGGTTTGCAATACACCGAAGACGATAGTAAAGTGGACGATACACACTTTACAATTTCGAGCTCCTCGAAAGTAGGTGCAACGATTGCAGATGACATAAAGGCTTCGTCCACGGAGTCTGTGATTTTTGCTCTTATCACAATCTTCCTTTATATACTGATACGATTCAGGAAGTGGCAATTTGGCCTGGGCGCCCTGGTGGCCCTGTTCCACGACGTACTCTTTGTATTGGCGGCTTTGGCAATTGCGAACTTGTTCGGCGTTTCCTTCGAGGTTGATCAAGTGTTTATAGCAGCCATGCTGACGTTGATCGGTTACTCAATTAACGACACCGTTGTGGTGTTTGACAGGGTGAGGGAGAATATGCAATTGAGACCATCAAGCGATAACAAAACAGTGTTTAACCTGGCGCTAAACGAAACAATAAGCAGAACAACTATCACCTCTGCAACCACTCTGTTTGTGGTGTTGATTCTTTTCTTGTTTGGTGGAGCAGTCCTCAAAGGATTCTCTTTTACGCTATTGATTGGTATTTTGATAGGAACATACTCTTCGTTGTTTATTGCAACGCCGGTTGTTTTAGACTTTGAGAAGAAAAAGAAGTAAAAGTGTAACAATCACTGAAAGAAGGAGTGCAGAAATGTGCTCCTTTTTTAATTTTCTTACTTGAGAAAGATGCAAGCGGATGCTGATCGTTTAGTTCAAATTGAGCTGGGTACCTTTGTATAGATCTTCAAGGTCTTTTGATCCAGCTATAAGAATTATATAAAAAGGGAAGCAGCTCTTAACTGACTTCCCTTTGCTTTTTTTATTTCAGATGAACCACGGCTAAATCTTGACTTCATCCAGGTTGATAAACTCAATCTCCCGGTTGTCATTGAGCGACACGCCAATGACTGAGTCCTTTTGTACCTTCCCAGCAAGAATCTGCTTCGACAGCTCGTTGAGAATCAATCTTTGCATCACTCTCTTTAAGGGCCTGGCACCAAACTGAGGATCAAAGCCCATTTCTCCAAGGTAATCCAGTACGTCTGCCGAAGCCTCTAGTTTTATACCATTTTCTTCAAGTCTTTTCTGAATCAGCTTAAACTGGATTTCGACAATTTTCCTGATGTCCTTCTTATTCAGTGGCTCGAAAAGAATGGTCTCGTCGATCCTGTTGAGGAACTCTGGCCTCACAGACTTTTTCAGCAGGTCAAACACGTTCTTTTTCACTTCCGCCAAAGTAGCCTCTCTGTTCGAGTCGTCCATGGTGTCGAATGCATCCTGAATAATGCCAGAACCAATATTGGTGGTCATGATAATGATGGTGTTCTTAAAATTAGCCACTCTTCCTTTGTTGTCGGTAAGCCTTCCATCGTCAAGCACTTGCAACAGGATGTTAAAGACATCGGGGTGTGCCTTCTCAATTTCATCCAGAAGGATGACTGAGTAAGGTTTTCTTCTCACCGCCTCTGTCAGTTGACCGCCCTCATCGTAACCCACATATCCTGGAGGGGCTCCAATCAGCCTGCTCACAGCATGGCGTTCCTGGTACTCACTCATGTCTATTCTTACCATAGCGTTGTCGTCGTTGAACAGGTATTCGGCCAGCGCCTTTGCCAGTTCAGTCTTACCAACACCAGTTGTACCCATAAAGATAAAGGAGCCTATGGGCCGCTTAGGATCCTGAAGACCAGCCCGGCTTCGCCTCACAGCGTCTGCCACTGCCTCAATGGCCTCAGTTTGTCCGGCCACTCTTTTTCCAAGCTCTTCTTCCAGCTTCAAAAGTTTCTCCCGATCGCTTTGAAGCATTTTGCTCACGGGTATGCCCGTCCATTTACCCACTATTTCAGCAATGTCCTCGGCTTCCACTTCTTCTTTCAATAGCGAGTTTCCTCCCTGAAGTTCCTTTAGCTGCTCCTGGAATTTCTTCAGCTTATCTTCACTCTCCACAATTTTTCCATAGCGAATCTCGGCTACCCTCCCATAGTCGCCACTTCTTTCGGCTTGCTCTGCCTCCAGCTTGTATTTTTCAATGGCTTCCTTTTCGTGCTGAATGCCTTGAATAACAGACTTTTCATGCTGCCACCTGGCCTTCAGTGCATCTCTTTGCTCGCTTAAGTCGGCAATCGTTCTTGAAAGCTCTTTTTCCTTCTCCCTGTCTTTTTCCCGCCGAATGGCCTCCCTTTCGATTTCCAGCTGCATAATGCGCCTGTTCAACTCATCCAGTTCCTCAGGAAGAGAATCAATTTCAATCCGAAGTTTTGAAGCAGCTTCATCCATTAGGTCTATAGCCTTGTCGGGCAGAAACCTGTCAGAGATATACCTGCTTGAAAGCTCAACGGCGGCTATCACAGCGTCGTCTTTTATCCGGACCCCGTGGTGCAGCTCGTATTTGTCCTTAATGCCCCGGAGTATCGATATGGCGTCCACTACGGAAGGCTCATCCACAACCACTGCCTGGAACCTCCTTTCAAGAGCCTTGTCTTTTTCGATATACTTTTGATACTCTTTTAACGTAGTGGCCCCGATGGCATGGAGCTCTCCTCGTGCCAGTGCGGGCTTCAGCAGGTTGGCGGCGTCCATGGCCCCTTCGCCTCCTCCACCAGCGCCAACGAGCGTATGTATTTCGTCTATGAAGAGGATAATTTCCCCATCGCTGTCGATCACTTCTTTGATCACTGCTTTTAGCCGCTCTTCAAACTCACCCTTGTATTTGGCGCCAGCCACAAGTAGACCCATATCCAGAGAGATAAGGACTTTCTCCTTCAGGTTTTCAGGCACGTCACCGTCAACAATTCTTTGGGCCATCCCTTCAACAATAGCTGTTTTACCCACACCTGGCTCACCCAATAGTATTGGATTATTCTTAGTCCTTCTGGAAAGGATTTGCAGCACCCTTCGGATCTCTTCGTCTCGTCCGATAACCGGATCGATCTTGCCCTGGCGGGCCATTTCATTAAGGTTTTTTGAATACCTCTCCAGCGACTTATATTTTGCTTCAGCGTTTTGATCTGTCACAGAGTTGCCACCCCTGAGTTCCTTGATGGCCAGCTTCATTTCCTTCTCTGCAAACCCGGCCGACTTCATGACTGTAGCAATTTTGTCTTTGCTGCTCAGCAACCCAAGAATGATGTGCTCAACGGCCACAAATTCGTCACCAAACTCTTTGAGATAGCCCGTAGCCTTCTGCAGGGCCGCCGCTGCTTCATTAGAGAGATAGGGCTGCGATCCTGAGACTTTGGGGTACGAATTTATTGTTTCTTCAATTTTGTCATCCAGGTTTTGTTTGTTGATACCTAATTTCTTCAAAAGAAAAGGCATAACATTCTCATCTGTCGACATGATTGCTTTGAGTATATGTGCTGGCTCTATGGCTTGCTGCTCATAACTTTGTGCGACTTCGGCTGCCTTTTGCACAGCCTCCTGCGATTTGATGGTATAGTTATTAAAGTTCATTTCCTTTTTCTTTGCTCCCTGTCGGTAGGGCAAATACCGATCCATGAGGTAATTGGATTATTTTTAGGTCAAAATGACAGGGAAACAAGATCGATCACAGACTTTTCAGACAATTTGGCGCACTCAAGCTTCATCAAAATGTAATACCAATTCCATTCTTTATTTCTTATTTTCAGGTCGAAATAGAAATCTTGAATGGAATCGGTAGCAGAGGATAATTTAGAGCAGCCACCAAAGGCGACGAAATTTGAAAAAGTTTTGCTTTGGCTGTCTTTGTATGTGGTGGTGGAGTTATACGTGAGTTCAGTCACAGAGTATACTCCCCTGGTGGACGATATAACATATTATGTCGATTTCGGCATATGTATGATTTTCTTATACGATTTTTTCAACGGACTTTGGAAAGCGGAGAACAAGTGGAGGTTTGTTGCCAACAACTGGGTAGACTTTGTTGCGTCCATACCGACTGTTGGATTTCTCCGGGCGGCGAGGATCTTTAAAATTTTCAAGCTTTTAAGAGTTCTCCGGTCTGCAAAGTACGTTTTCCAGTTTTTTAACCGAAAAACTTCCTTTAGCACCTTTCGGAATGTGGTCATTCTCAATGTAGTTGTCGTGTTGCTTTTCACGATCAGTTTCTACCATGCCGAGCGAGACTCTAACCCTCATATTTCCACCTTTACTGACTCGTTATGGTGGACTACTATTACGACGATGACAGTTGGCTTTCTGCAGGATATTCCACCCGTCACTCCCGAAGGGAAGGTGCTTTCTGTTGTGTTGATTTTTGCCGGGATGATTATTGGTGCTACCATGATTGCGACGATTACTGACTATTTTATTGAAGATGAAGACATTCAGGTGAACGTCAATAGGGTACATGACAAGTTGATGCAAGTAGAAAAAAAACTAGATGCCCTCACCGAAAAATTGGAGGAGTTGTCCAAATCCCAAAGGAATGGAAATTAACAGACGGGAGTTTTTAGCAAAAGGGGGATTGGGCTTGGCCGGTGGAACTGTGGGGTTGCTTTCTGCCTGCACAGAGGAAAAAAAGCAGCTCGAAACGCCATATATCAATTTCAACAAGTTGTTTGAGTGGAAAATGGTCACTACCTGGCCGCCAAACTTCCCGGTGGTAGGTGAGGGTTGCGTCATGATGGCGAAATGGGTGGAAACCATGAGTGGCGGGCGCCTTAAAATAAAAGTCTATGGTGGAGGGGAGCTGGTTCCGTCGTTGGAAGTGTTTGATGCCGTAAGCAGCGGTGCTGTTGAGATAGGCCATGGTGCTTCCTATTACTGGGCGGGCAAGGTACAGGCTGCGCAGTTTTTCGCAGCGGTTCCTTTTGGTATGAACGCCCAGCAGATGAATGCATGGATCATAAGCAGCGGATCTATTGCGCTATGGGAGGAGCTGTATGAACCCTTCAGACTGCTGCCAATGATTGCTGGGAATACCGGCGTGCAAATGGCGGGCTGGTTCAACAGGGAGCTCAATACCATGGATGACCTGAAAGGACTGAAAATGAGGATTCCCGGGCTGGGAGGAAAGGTGTTGTCGGAGGCTGGCGGCACGTCGGTGCTACAGGCTGGGGGCGAAATTTACACCAATCTGGAAAGGGGAGTGATCGATGCGGCCGAATGGATTGGTCCCTATCATGACTACCTCATGGGGTTTCAACGAGTGGCTAAGCACTACTACTACCCTGGCTGGCATGAGCCAGGCTCTGTACTGGAGCAAATGGTGAACAAAGACAAATTTGAGGCGCTTCCAACAGACCTGAAAGAGATAGTAAGGGCTGGAGCATCGAAGCTCAATGAATGGATGCTTGCTGAGTTTGACGCAAAGAACAGTTTGTACCTTAAAAAGCTCCGGGAGGAAGAGGGAACGGATATCAGAAAACTTCCTGATGTGATTTTGAGGGAACTAAAGAAAATAAGTGATGTGATGCTTGGCGATATGGCTCAAGGCGATCCTATTATTAAAAAAGTATACGACAGCTTTACAGCGTTTCGAGATCAAATCAAACCCTGGTCCGACATTAGCGAACGAGCTTTTTATAATGATGTGCTAGGTCAGTAGAGCTGTTGTTGACTATTTTTTGAGCAGATTCGGTAGAAAAGAGATAATCTCTGGAAAAAGAACTACCAGCAGAAGAAACGCCAGTTGTATCAAGACGAAAGGAACAATTCCTCGATATAATTGCCCGGTGGTGATGTGTTTTGGCGCCACCCCTTTCAGGTAGAAAAGTGAGAAACCAAAAGGTGGTGTGAGGAAGGAAGTTTGCAGATTGAGCGCCAACAATATCCCCACCCAAACGAGGTCAACGCCCAGCTTAGCAAATATTGGCGCCACCACTGGCACTATGATGAAGATGATCTCTATAAAGTCGATGAAGAATCCAGCGACAAATACAGCGAGCATCACTACAAACAGGAATGCATTCACCGACAAGTCGGAATTTTCGATGAGTTGAATAAGGAAGCGATCGCCTCCCAATGCTCTGAAAACCAAAGAGAAAGCCGTAGCTCCAATGAGAATGGTAAAGACCATCGTGGTGAGGTGTGTCGTTTCCCTCATCACCCCTTTCAACACGTCAAGGTTGAACTTGCCAGACATAATGGTGAGCAAAGTCGCTCCAAGGGCGCCAACTCCTGCCGCCTCAGTTGGCGAGGCTATGCCCGCAAAAATGGAGCCCAGCACAGCTACAATAAGCAGGAGAGGAAGCACGAAAGCTTTAATAACCTGCCCCGTTATTCCCCTTTCCCTGAAAGCCCTGATTTCTTCTTCGGGCATGCCGGGTGCTTTGTTCGGTTTCACAATGGCGTATCCTACAATAAAAGCCAGGTAGCAAAAAACCAGGGCAACACCGGGTACTACTGCTGCAGTGAAGAGGTCTCCAACCGATACGTTGAGCACGCTGCCCAGCAACACCAAAACCACTGATGGTGGGATGATTTGTCCTAACGTGCCAGCTGAAGCAATGGTGCCAGTGGCCAGCTCAGGGCTAAATCCCCGCTTGAGCATGGTTGGTAAGCTAATTAGCCCCATCGTAATAACCGTGGCCCCAACTATGCCTGTAGAAGCTGCCAGCATGGCCCCCACCAGCACAACGGCGACGGCAAGACCACCTTTGAACTTGCCAAAAATGAGCGCCATTGTTTCAAGCAGGCTCTCTGCCAAGCCAGATTTCTCCAGCATAATTCCCATAAAAACGAACAACGGCACAGCTATTAGAACAAAATTGTTCATGGTGCCATAAATACGAAGGGCAACCAGGTAAAAGAAGTCGGCATCAAAGAATATTAGACCAAAAATTACAGAGAGGCCTCCTAGCGTGAAGGCAACAGGAAAACCCCAGAGAATGAAAATAAATATCAGACCGAAGAGTACGAGCGCCCAAATCTCATTCATGATCTTCGGATTTTGAGGGGTTCACGATGGTGATCAATGATTTAAGAGCGAGTGAAGTGCCTTGTAAAAACAAAAGAGAGAAGCCAATGGGGATGAAGGCTTTAATAATGTAACGAGCTGGAAGACCACCCGGGTCAGGAGAATTTTCTCTGATGATCCAGGAATTGTAAACAAAAAGCAGGGAGGTCTTGATGATCACTACACATGTTGGCAGAAGAAAGAGCAATACTCCGAGTAAGTTGACGTAGGCCTGTTTCTTAGGCGACATTTCCCCATAAAATACATCGACCCTAACATGCTTGTCATGCTTGAGTGTGTAACCTGCTCCAATTAAAAAAATGGCTGCAAAAAAATGCCATTCCAGCTCAAATACAGAAGCAAAGCTGACATTAAAGATATACCTCATTGCCACGTCGAAGCAAAAGACAACGACCATGATGCCGGCTAGCCAGGAGATAAGGCGCCCCGTGTATTCATTCAGCGCATCAATCCTTTCCGAAATAAGGGTAAGTAGGTGCATATCAACTTTTGTGGAATGAAGATATGGTTTTCCTTTTTAAGAGCAAGGTCAGATTTGCACAAGAGTGGGAAAATGGTTTGTGAGGCGGATATTGGGCGATTTGTGTCTTGGGGTAGGCCTCATTGAGGTACCGTGCCAAAAAAAGCTAGTTAGTAATGGTCAGACTATTATCCTTTAGTCTGACTTATCTAGGTATAGACAAAAAAACCCCGGCAACTGCCGGGGTTTAAGTGTTTAAAGATCATCGTCCAGTCATTGATTCACGTTTTGCAAACGCACACCTGAACCATATTTAACTGTCAACTCAAATACTTCTCCAGAAACGGCGTAAACGCTGGTAGGTCCGGAGTAGGCTCCAAAAGCGCTGTTGTTCAACTCTTGCATATACCCAGAACCTTTGTCCGTTACAGTCCATGAAGAACCATCCCATTGAACCTCGCCTGTCCCAAGTGTTGTGAAGTCGAATAATTGGATTGCTGCACCTGTTCCGGGTGAAGTAGCCAGTGTTGGCATGATAGTTACTCCGAAGACTCCAGTATAACCCATTCCTTCATCTTCATCAGATAAGCCTGCAATGGTTCCGTCTGAATTGATGTCAACGCTAGCAGAGGCTGTCATCGCCATTGGTTCGACAATTTCAAGAACGGGAGCAGCGTACGAGATTCCAGTTCTCAAGTTGGTTACTGTTCTTGTCAAGATCAGGTTCCCTGTGCCGTCGATGCCAAGAAGATCGTCAAGGTTGCCTGTCAAGCCTGTTCCGGCCTCTGTATAAGAGATTACGTCTGTGTCAGTTGCGCTAGCGTCTGGGAAGCTTGCAACGGATGTGTTATACCAGTTTACATCGGGTAGAATAGTGTAGGGTACAGTAATACCAGTATTGTCGATAGCTATAGTGTATTCAAACCCGGTTGCTACCACGTCTACAACTGGCAAAGCAGCTCCTGTGCCACCTCCAGCAAAAGTTATTCCAGTGATCCCGGCTGAATATCCAACGCCTGTAGTAGTCGTTTGGATAGCATCTACCCTACAGTCACAAGTAACTGTGATTGTTGCGGCTGTTGTAGGCGCAACAGCTGGTGCTACCTCAGTTACTGTTACCTGATAGCCAGTTACACCGAAAGAGTTAAGGTTATCACTGCCGTCGGTAAGGATATTTCCACCTGTTTCGTCGATGGTAGGCAGAACGCCATTTCCAGTACCATCATCCACTGCGGTTTCAGTTACCGTAACAGTCTGAAGGACTGTAGCGCCGGAAAGTACATCAATAGTAATGTCATAGTCTCCACCAATTGTATAGCCAACACCACCAGCAACCGTTAGATCAAGGTCGCCAATAATAGAGGTCTGAAGCGCAATTGGTGTGGTAGGGGTAGTAGCAGTTGCTACAGCAGCTGTGGGAGAAATCTGAACAGTACCACCGTCACTGATAATGTCGAATTCAACGTTTCCAGAGTTAGGAGTAGTACCTGCATTGCCATCAATAGTGAATCCGATATTCAAATCTCTAGGTATCACTGTAAACGTCAAGTTTGCGCCATTTCCAGCGCCCGTGGGTGCAGGGAATACAGCTTTGGCACCAGCGATAGAAATTGCTGGAGAGAAAGAAGTGGCATTTACAGGCCCGTATCGTGCTGGCACGGTAGCAAGTTCAGGCGCAGCCAGAAGCACGTCGTCTCTTGTATCAATAACAATAGTTTGGTCGGCTGTTACGTCAGGTACCATTAGTGAATATGAAATACCTCCCTCAGTTGCGGGTAGAACCATACTAAAGCGCCCGGTTGTATTGTCTACAACAGCTGAGCCGATTCCTTCACCTATAAACCTGAAATCAGACATGGTTACAGATGAATTGAAGAACCCAGAAACACCGCTACCGGAGTAAGCTGTTCCATTAAGGTAAGCCACAATTGTCACATCTTGTGGAACTTCAGAAGCTGAGTTAGTAAGGTCAGTTTCAATTGTTGCGGAGCCATTCACTGTTGCAAATGTTCCGCTAGCCCCATCTGCTGAAAGCAAAGTGATACGTGATGTCTCACGTCTTCCCAGGGGATAAACTCTCTCTCCAATAACAAAGAAGTCTTCATAGTAGTTGATGTTGTAAAGGTCTAGAATATAAGAAACCCCTACGAAGCCAGGTGCCGTGACGGTAATTGGGCTGGCTCCGATTACAATATCCTCGATAATCACCTGACCGGTAGCGTCAGTCACGGCATCAACCCGAGCAGCAGGGTTACTTCCCCCCACTGAAACAGTAACGCCTTCCAATGGAACACCACCCTGATTTTCGATCGTCACTGTGTAAGACGACAAAAGGCCTGCCTGACGTAATGCCTCAGTGTTTTCATCTCTGATGACGTTGGCCAATTCTGCTTGAAACACTCTCATCAGCGAGTCATTCTCACGCATGAGCTCATATTGTAGAATAAGTTTCTCAAGGTCAAAGCTATGCTGCGAAGCAGCCAGCTCAGCTTGCTTGTCGAGGAAGTCTTCCTCTGTGAATTCATCTTCGCAGGACGTGAAGGTGAATACACCCAGCGCCATTATTACGAGTAAAAAATTGAGTTTGATTGTTTTCATGATTTTATGAAGGTTTGTTTTTTAAATCTTTAAAAGAAATACCCAAAGTTGATGCTGAGAGTGGATGGAATAAGTCTTCCTCCAGTACCAGGATACCCTGAATAAATGTTAATGTTGTCTAGTCCATGGCGATAGCGTATTTCCTGATAAAAGGATTTACCATTGCCCAGGTCATACTCCAGTGCGAAACCAGCATGGCCAGCGAACTGATGGCTTTGCATACTGCTGGTAATGTTTTCACGAGAGTTGGAATGAATTCCTGTGGTGCCATTAGCAAAATTGTAATAGTTGTCCCGTGTCTCAAATGAGGCCACTGAATAACCATAACTGGCTCCAATCAGGATTTTTGGAGAAACAGAGCTTCCCGATGTTGGAATGCTGATTACTGCCATCACAGGCAGTTCTGCATTTTTGATCGACACTGATCTGTTCATAAAAGTGATTGAAGACACATTTCCCTCGATTTCAGAATAATCAACGGTCCTGTCCTCCAAGCCACCACCGATACCCATGTACAGCAACTCACCCCGGACGGCAATCATTTCTGTCACCTGATAGTTGCCAACTGCGCCAACATTTACATCAAGTGTCATGCCTGTCTGGCTGAACTGGTTTAGGTTCGCACCAACCTTCGCCCCATAGCGAAAAGGGCTAAAGGCACTAAGTCCATCATCCTGTGCGGACGCATCATGGACCCACAACCCACATAATAGAAATATTAAATGGGTGCTTCGCAAACGCCTTAAGCGTGAAACAAAACTTCTCATATATTATATAGTTAAGAATGGTTTAAATACTTAGTTCTGTTTGATGACCAAAGTCTAAAAGTAACCACAACCGAATTCGATGGAAATACCCATTTCTAGGTATTTTATCATTATCTAATCCAAAAGTTCAAAAAACACGGGACATGAAATAGGGAATTTTTTATTTGTTAGTCAAGTTTTAGCAAAAGTACTTTATCAATTAGTATTCGCTATTTTGTGTATGCCGCTAATTTTCCCATCAAATGCTCCTTTTTTCTTGTAGCCACCGGAAGGGTCGTACCGTCTTTCAGCACGATCGAACCTCCATCGGCTTTGTCGAGGCGAAGAAAAAACTTAAGATTGACCAGGTGAGACTGGTGTGCACGAAAAAACTGATTTGAAGAGAACAGGCTGTCAAAATCTTTCAGCGTCTTTGAAATAAGCAAGAACTTGCCATTGGCTAAATAGAACTTTGTATAGTTCCCTTCAGCCTCACACCGCACAATCTCATCCGTTTCGATCAGGTGAATGCTATCATGATCCTTTAGCAGTACCCTTTTGGGTAGCCGCTCATCTCTGGAACTCTCCAGAAGTAACTTAAGAGAAAGCTTGTCAAAATGGGCTTTTAGAGATTCTCTGGCTTTAGATACTGCAAAATTGAGTTCACCTGGATCAACTGGTTTTAGCAGGTAATCTACAGCGCTGAATTTGAAAGCCCGGATGGCATACTCATTGTGCGCCGTCACAAAAATGATTTTGAAGTCGATCGTCTCAAACTTTGAAAGTAAGTCAAACGCTGTGCCTTCATTAATCTCGACGTCCAAAAAAACGAGGTCAGGTTTTTTACTGCTGATCACCTGAAATCCAGTACTAACTGAGTCTGCCTCACCTGCGATTTGGATATCAGGGTGTGAAACCTTTAAGAGAGCTTTTAGTGCCTCTCGCAGTGGGGCCTCGTCGTCAACTATGATTGCTTCCAACTAGTTTTGAACAGTTAGTATGTAGTAAACTTATTGAAAGGTAATAATAGTGAAACTTTTGTGCCCGGGCCAACTCGTTGGAGCGTGAAAGTTTTATTGGTCAATTTTCATCTTCCTTTAGAGTTTCTGTGGTTACAGCTATCGAATCCCTGCTAACTGTGATGGCGTTCATTAATACAATCAAACAGGTGGAAGGAACTTCATGAAGCCACATAGGGTTACCCGCCTAAATTGTTGTTAAACCTGGAGGCATCAGCTGGTCAATTTTTTTCAATTCTAATTTTAGTGCAACACCTCTTCTTAGGCAAAAACCAAATTCCCTTGCCACCGGCGTCACTTAACAACTAATAGTCGTTAACTTTACAGCTTTAATACCCACACATAGTGCAAGATATTCGAAAAATTTCTTCATCAGAGCTTGTCGATGTTTTTAAAACATGGGGAGAACCTGCTTTCAGAGCCAAGCAGGTGAGCGAATGGCTGTGGAAAAAGTCTGCTACGTCCTTTGATGAAATGACCAACCTGTCGTTGAAGACAAGGGATATGCTGAAGGAGCATTTCAGTATTTTGGCTGTAAGCACGGCCACTAAGCAAATGTCTTCAGACGGAACGATTAAATCTGGCTTCCGGCTGCACGACGGCCACATGATTGAGGGTGTACTTATCCCGGCCGATGACCGGATGACCGCTTGCGTGTCTTCGCAGGTGGGCTGCTCATTGACTTGTAAGTTTTGCGCCACCGGTTATATGGAGCGCAAAAGGAATTTGGATCCCGCAGAAATTTACGATCAGGTGGTGATGATTGACAGGCAGGCAAGGGAAGCCAACAATGTGCCTCTTACTAATATAGTGTACATGGGCATGGGCGAACCGCTGCTCAACTATGCCAATGTGCTCAAGTCGGTAGAGTATATTACGTCTCCTGACGGGCTAGGCATGTCGCCAAAACGAATCACGGTTTCTACGGCTGGCATTGCCAAAATGATCAAAAAGCTGGGCGACGATGAGGTGAAGTTTAACCTGGCGTTGTCACTGCATGCCGCCAACGATGAAAAGCGCAACCAGATCATGCCCATCAATGAGTCCAATACATTGGAGGCATTGAAAGAGGCCTTGCAGTATTTCTATCAGAAAACGAAGAACAAGATTACTTTTGAGTATATCATGTTCTATAGTTTCAACGACACATTAAAGGATGCTGAAGAGCTTTTCCAGTTTACAAAGGCTGTGCCCAGCAAGGTGAACATTATAGAGTACAATCCGATTGCAGAAGCAACTTATAAAAATGCCGACCCCGAAGCGCTTGATAAGTTCTCGGCCTACCTGGAAGACAGGGGTGTGGTGGTGAATGTGCGGCGCAGCAGAGGCAAAGATATCGACGCAGCCTGCGGGCAGCTAGCCATCAAAGACAAACCCGCCGCCTAATCTGGTCTTGACATTAACCACATTTTCTATTTCTTGCTTGCGTTGAAAAGCTTCTGCTTTTCTTCTTTGCTCAGGCTCTCATAGCCGGAGTGCGAAATCTTGTCGAGGATAGCATCAATTTCATCCTGATCAGATTTAGTGTTGGACGCTGAAGCTTTCTTCGTGCCGGTGAATTTCGTGCTTTTGTGCGTGACCCTGATTTTTGGGGAGGGCTTGAATAAACCTTTGAACCATTCCATCACACTTACAACTGGCGTTCCAATATCGTTGCCTCGCTGGAGCTGTCGAATAAAGATGAAACCCATCAAAGCACCTCCGAGGTGAGCCAGTTCGCCGCCAGCGTTGGCACCAATGGTTTGTGAAAAAGACAGCAGTATGTAAAAGATGGCAATGTATTTGATTTTGACTGGCCCGAGAAAGAGCAGGAAAAAGGTATAGTTGGGCATAAACGTGGCGGCTCCTACCACAATGGCGTACACACCTGCGGAAGCTCCCAGCATGACCGATCCAGCCACTCTTTCGTGAAAGTAAGGGATAAGGTTATAAATGAGTATGTAGAAGAGCCCTCCAACGATGCCTCCAATCACATACATGGAAATGGCCCGCTGGTCGCCGAGATACTCTACAATGATCTTCCCGAACCAAAAAAGGAAAAGCATATTGAAGATAATGTGGAAGAAGCCTTCGTGGGTAAAGAAATATGTGAGCAGGGTCCACGGTTTGACGATGAAGCTATCGATGGACGCAGGTAACATGAACTGGCGAAGGATCATCTGATAGACATCAGGGTTGCCCGACAAGACCAATATCACTTTGAAAATGATCAGCGCTACAAAAATAATCACATTGATCATGATGAGCTGGATTAGCCCATTGTTAGGCCTGCTCCAGGCGTTTTTAAAATCGTCGAAAAGTCCGCCGTTTCCGTACATAGTCTTCTAATAGAATTTGCTGGAGTTTTTTTGCCAGTATTTAATCACTATAAATGCGATGAGCATACCACCCAGGTGGGCCAGGTGAGCGACATTGTCCCCCTGAGAACGGTTTAGCTCCGAATACAATTCATAAGCTCCGTAGAAAAATACCAAATATTTTGCTTTGATGGGTATGGGAGGGAATAACAAAAACAGTTGCGTATTGGGAAACAGCATTCCAAAGGCCATCAAAATTCCAAACACAGCGCCAGAAGCTCCCACCATGGGCACGTTTTCAATCCTTCCCATAAGATCCTGCACAAACACTCTGCTTTGGCTGATATACTCCGGGTTGTTTGGGTTTTCTACATAAGCATCGATAAAGCTAATCAGGCTTTCGTAGTACTGGCTGGCATGCTGCACCACAAAAAGGTTGAAAGCTTCAGGGTCAGGGTCGGCCAGGTAGGCCATCGCATCATTTGAAACAGCTGAAGTTTCGATATAGTCAATAGTGGCGTATAAAAGGCCAGCACCTATGCCAGTGACCATATAAAAGAAAAGAAATCTCTTTGGCCCCCAAAAGCGTTCCAGCATGTTGCCGAATATGATCAGGGCAAACATGTTGCCAAACAGGTGCATAAAGCTGCCATGCACAAACATGTAGGTGATGAACTGGTATGGCGCAAATGAGTCGGCCAGAATATACCGCAGCCCAAATGTGACTGCGAAGTCCATTTTTAAAATACTTTCCAAAAAAAACACCACCAGATTTACTATCAGGAGGTTTTTCACCATGGGTGTCAGGTTGAACATAGGCGTTTATTCATTAAAGAAACTGGCAAGCCGATCAAGGCCTAATATGTACATGGTTGCCTGGCCGCCGGGCGTATAGTTAGGTTGGGTGCAGGCAAAAAGCTGATCGATCAATGAGACCATTTCTTCGTTGCTAAGCATCTTTCCATTTTTGAGCCCGGTGCGTTTGGCCATGGACCTCGCCAGATTCTCTTTACGATTTATACTCAATTCAGATTTATAAACTTTAAATTGTTCTATCAGCCCCTCCAGCACTTCCTTCTCGTTGGAGCCGGAAAGTTCTGCAGGCATGCCGTTGATCACGAGGGTATTTTGGCCGAATATACTGAAAACAAATCCCAGTGCTTTCATTTCTTCCTCCATTTCCATTACTAATTGATAATCGGATGGATTAAGGTTGAGCTGCTGCGGAAAAAGGAATTGTTGCGAAGCTGCCTGCCCTTTTTCGAGGTGGTGTGTGAACCTTTCAAAAAGTATCCTTTCGTGGGCGTGCTCCTGATTGATGATCAGCAAGCCTGATTTCACCTGCTTACAAATGTATTTTTTGTGAAGCTGAAAAGGTGGATTGATTTCTGCTTCAAGTGTGGCCGCTTGAATCTCCTGCGTGGGTTCCTCCGGCGTTGCGTCGCTGGCAAAAGTTTTAACAATAGGCTCCACTCCGGCAGCCCCCTCTTTCTTCACATCTTCAAAAGAATATTGGGCTTCCAGGTTGGCATCTTCGTAGAGTCTTTCCCAGTTCTTTGCGTTGTTTTTACTCAACGGGGAGCTGAAAGATGACGAACCGGCTGGCATAGGTCTTTTCGCCTGGCTGATCTCATCAAAATTAAGCTTTGAGCGGGTGATCGCCTCAAAGTTCACGTCGTAATTGAAGTCCAGCGAAGGGGCAATGTTATGTGCGCCAAGTGCCTGCCTGATGGCAGATTTAACCACCCCATATATCATTCGCTCGTCTTCAAACTTTACCTCTGTTTTTGTCGGGTGTACATTGATATCGATTTTGGAAGGATCCATATCAATGAAAAGCACGTAAAACGGGTGAGTGTCTGCCGACAAAAGTCCTTCGAACGCACTTGTGAGGGCGTGATTCAGGTAATTGTTTTTGATGTAGCGATTGTTGATAAAGAAGAACTGCTCGCCACGGGTTTTCTTGCTGAACTCCGGCTTGCCAATGTAGCCATGAATTTTTATTTGGTCGGTGCTTTCGTCCACTGGCACCAATTGCTCCCGGTAATTCTTGTTGAAGAGCCCAATGATCCGGCCCGATAGCTTTCCTTCCTCGAGCTGATATACCGGCAGGTCATTTTGATGGAGGGAAAATGCAATGCCCGGATGTGCCAGTGCCACCCGCTGGAATTCATCAATAATATGGCGCATTTCCACCGGGTTGCTCTTGAGGAAATTACGCCTGGCTGGCACGTTGAAAAAAAGATTTTTTACTGACACCGTACTGCCCTGGGGCGTTACGCAAGGCTCTTGTTTTTTGATTTCCGACCCTTCAATGCATATAAATGAGCCCAATTCCGACTCCTTTCGTTTTGTTTTGAGTTCTACCTGAGCCACAGCAGCAATGGAAGCGAGAGCCTCGCCCCGAAAGCCCTTTGTTTGAATCCGGAAGAGATCTTCGGGCGTTCTTAGCTTGGAGGTGGCATGTCTCTCAAAACTCATGCGTGCGTCCGTTTCGGACATGCCAGCTCCGTTGTCTATCACCCGGATCAGTTGCTTGCCAGCCTCCTTCACAATCAATTGAATGGAAGTGGCACCAGCATCTACGCTGTTTTCCAGTAATTCTTTGACGGCCGATGCAGGGCGCTGTACGACTTCTCCTGCTGCTATTTGGTTGGCTAGCGACTCAGGAAGGAGACGTATGATATCACTCATTTGCTATTTTTTGAAAAAGATACCTCTGAAGCGAAAGTAAAGGTAAACAGGAACACCTAGCATTAAGAAGTAAAATACCTGATTGCCGTAAAAAAGATAGCCAACAAACCCACCGAGCAGGATCACAGCAATGACGAGCTGCAGGAGCGACGTGGAGTAATTGGTGCCTGTGAACGATGAGCCCGTTTTTCTTCTGAATGCTCCGGCAATGCTGGAGGTAGTGCCACTTTCGGCATCCTCATTCATCTCATTCTTTATTTTTCTGGTGCGCTCTTCGATATCTTCCTTGACAGGATCGTAGTGTCTTGGTGTATAATCAAAGTTCTTATACCTTGGCAGGCGAATAATTGAAGGAATTCTCATAATAAGCAGGTCTTCCGTTCTTCAAAATTTGGTACCGCTTTTGCTACTGTGTGCAGAAGGGCGAATAAAATCTTTACGTTTTAAAACAAAGTTAGGTTATATTTTAGGATTAACACAGATCAAAAGATCAATGTTCCAAAAACTTTACCCGGCCTCATTAACGCTACTTTGCCTGGTGCTGATGCACTTCGGAGACAAGGCGTATGCATGGGGCGAACAGGAAGTTTTCGGTGAAATAGTGACACAGAGGTGGATGTTGATGCTGGAGGAGGTTGATAGAAGATCACAAAACGACTCTGTTTTACAATTTCTGAATCAAAGCGAAATTGGGGGCATTTTATATCAGCCGCACCACTCCCTTGCCGAAATCGCAGCCCACATCGACTTGGTTGAAGAAGGCACGGGACATCAATTGCTGATCGGACTCAACCTCAGTGCCGCTGATCAAAAAACCTATCGCAACCTTGGACTGACGGCTCCGTCGGTGCTCGCAGCAGTGGCGGACGACGACTTGATACGAACGGCGGCCTCACGTGACGCAGTGCTCTTGCGTCTTGCAGGCATTGACTTTGTGATGGTAGACCTCTTTCGACTTTCTTTTTGGCAAGGCTATGGTGAGGAGCCCGAAGCTGTGAAACAGTCTGCCGTTGCTTATCTGAAAGGCCTTACCGAAGGGGGGATTGATGTTGTGGGTAATTTCTCGTCCAGTGCGTTTGGTGAGCCAAGACTTCCTTTAACCGAAGAGCTCAGCCTGTATAAGGAGGCCGAAATTAGAGGGGTCAATATTAGTTCTCTCCAAAATCAGCCAGTGGCTTTCGAAAACGGCTACGAGGCGACTAAATTCCTGGCTAAGGAGTTTAGCTACCATCCAATTACATTCGCCTCTTACCCTTCAGAAAAGGCCTGGAGTCAAGACTTGAAGAACCCTGTTGCTGATTTTCTTTTTGTGTCGCCAGGGCAGGCATTTCACGAGTTGGCAAGGCTTGCTGATGCCAAAATTAAATACAAAAAACAAAAAGCGGTAACGGGGAAAATCTCGCAATGGAAGTTGCAGCGACTCCTGCTCCGAAGCCAGCCTGAGAACTTTTCGCCAGCTGCAGGCAACACAGCTGAAAGGTCATTTGCTTTTCAACTGAATTTGAAGTCTGCTACGCTTCTGACAAATGCTGAGTCCTTGATTCCGTTTAAAAAACTGGAAAACCAATCCTTTGCAACATCTTCTTTTGGTGACGTGAGCAAGGATTTTCTTGAGCATATGCACAAGTATGCTTCGGTAACAGAATTTGCCTTTCCGATGGGGCTGATGAGCTCAGAAATGCCAGCCTGGCAAATCGCTCATTTCGACAATTACATCGCCGCTATCGACCTGGCGTGGTTCGATGCCCTGAGCCACGAGGAGCAAGCCAGGCTGCTGAGTTTTTTGATCAAGCTGCAAAAAGAGCGGACGAAGGTTACCCTGGTGCTTTTGGGATTGAGCGAAAACCTTGAGTTGTTTGCAGGCATTGAGCACATAAGCTACCACCCTGTGGGCGGTGAACAGGCAGAGCGACTGGCACCACAGCTTCTTTTTGGGGCCTATGGTTACTCAGGTAAATGGAATGGGTCGAAAGAGCTTTTTGCCAATGCATCTTCAACAGCGTCGCTTGCCAGACTAAAGTATGGAGAGCCATGGATGAGAACCATTAAAGGACTCAATGTGGTGGACAGCATTGCGATAAAAGCCATTGCAGACAAGGCCACTCCTGGCTGTCAGATTTTAGTAGCCAAAGGTGGCGTGGTGCTTTACGAAAAGTCCTTTGGCTACCTGAGCTACGACAGCCTGATGCCTGTTACCAACGAGACACTTTATGACCTTGCTTCGTTGACCAAGGTGAGTGCCACTTTACAGGCGTTGATGATTTTGGTGGATCAGGGAAAAATCGATATTAAATCCAACCTTGGAGCCTACATTAAGAGTACGCTAGGCACAAACAAAGAGAGGCTGATTGTGGAGGATGTGCTGCTTCACCAGGCTGGGCTCAAGCCCTACATTCCTTTTTGGCAGCGATCTTACGAAAGCAAAAGAAAGAAGATACTTGACCCTATGTTCTTCAATGCTTCCGCCGGCGAAGAATTTTCCATGGAGATTCTGCCCGGCATGTACTCAACTCCGGCCATGAAGGACTCTGTTTGGCGATGGACCTTGCAGACGGATTTGATGACCTTAGGGCCAAAAGATTCAGTTTACACCTACAAATACAGTGACCTTGGGTTCATGATCATCCAAAAACTAGTAGAGGAAGTTGCCGGAATGCCACTCGACGAGTTTGTGAGCAGAGAGGTGTACAAGCCTCTTGGCATGGATCGGCTTTGTTTCCAGCCTTTGTGTAGTTATCCCTACCAGTCGATCGCACCAACTGAGCTCGACTTCTATTTCAGAAAAAACATGGTATGGGGAACAGTGCACGATGAAAACGCAGCGATAATGGGTGGAGTAGCCGGGCATGCCGGCCTGTTTGGAAATGCGAATTCACTGGCAATTTTGCTTCAAATGCACCTGCAAAAAGGTTATTACGGAGGCAGACAATATGTTGACAATAAGACAGTTGATTTGTTTACTCAGCGCCTGTCTAACAATGCTCCACGGGCGTTAGGCTGGGACATGAAAGACCTCTCTTTCACAAGAAATAATACTTCTTTTTGGAGTTCTGAAACTACTTATGGTCATACTGGGTTTACTGGTACGGCGGTGTGGGTAGATCCGGAAATGGAACTGATTTATATCTTCCTTTCCAATAGGGTTCATCCGGACGCTCACAATAACAAACTCGTAGAATCGAATATACGTACAAGAATCCAGGACGTAATCTATCAGTCGCTAGGTTGGCAGCTTACTTCCGGTGAATAGTTAGCAAGAGATATGAACATCGGAATAGTATGTTATCCCACGTTTGGTGGTAGCGGAGTGGTGGCCACCGAGCTTGGAAAGGCCCTGGCCAAAGAGGGGCACAGGATTCACTTCATTACCTATTCACAACCCACACGACTTGATTTCTTTAATGAGAATCTTTTTTACCACGAGGTAGACGTTCAGTCATATCCCTTGTTCCAGTATCCGCCCTATGAGTTGGCTTTGGCTAGCAAAATGGTGGAAGTGGTTCAGTTCGAGAAGCTAGACCTGTTGCATGTGCACTACGCTATTCCTCATGCGTCGGCCGCTTACATGGCTAAACAGATACTGCGGGTCAAGGGGATAGAAATTCCGGTGATTACGACGCTGCATGGTACTGATATTACGCTGGTCGGTAAGGATCCGTCGTATGAGCCTGTGGTCACGTTTTCGATCAATCAGTCCGATGGTGTAACTGCTGTTTCAAGCTCGCTGCGAGATGAAACCTATGAGCACTTTGCAATCACAAAAGATATTGAAGTCATTCCAAATTTTATCGACCTCGAGCGATTCAAAAAGCAAAAGAAGGATCACTTCAAGAAAGCTATATGCCCTAATGGAGAGAAACTGGTTGTGCACACTTCCAATTTCAGAAAGGTAAAACGGGTCGAGGATGTGATAAAAATCTTCATCGGTATCAGGAAGGAGATGCCAGCGAAGCTTCTTATGGTGGGTGATGGTCCCGAAAGAAGTAAGGCAGAAGCACTTTGCCGTGAGACATGTTCGTTTGAAGACACCAGGTTCCTGGGTAAGCTTGACCACGTGGAGGAAGTGCTGTCAGTGGCGGATCTGTTCCTGATGCCTTCGGAAAAGGAGAGCTTCGGTTTGGCAGCGCTGGAGGCTATGGCATGCGAAGTACCGGTGGTGTCCTCAAATACAGGCGGTCTTACAGAACTCAATGTTGATGGCGTTTCAGGGTTTACCTGCGACATAGGTGACATTGAAAGCATGACGAAAAAGTCGCTTCACATTTTGAAGGACGAGAATTTACCCAACTTCAAAGAGGGAGCGCTTAAACGTGCCAAGGAGTTCGATATTTCGAATATCCTTCCGATGTATGAGTCGTTTTACAATAAAATCGTGGAATCGTTCAAAATAAGTGCGGTATAGTGGAATTTAAGGGGACAGGAATTTTGTTGTAAATCGAGCCAATTTTCGAGCGCAAAATAAATTTTTGTTGGAAATAAGAAGTAAGGAAAAATGCCTGCAAGCGTTAGAACGAAGGTAAAACCGAACAACAGTGGTACCACGCAGCTTTTTAAAAACCCTGTTCTTGAAAGACTGACAAGGGCCCACTATTCAGTAACACTTGGGATACTCTGCTCAATAGCCGCTTTTTTGTTGTACTGGTCGGGCATGGAAATAGGGTTTTCTATCACCCAAATTGCCGGCTTGTTTACTGTCGGCTACTTCAGCTGGACTCTGGCTGAGTATCTGTTGCACCGCTTCGTGTTTCATATGGCACCGACCAACAAGATCAAGAATGCTATTCAACACACTTTGCACGGGGTTCATCACGAATACCCTAAGGATAAATCAAGAGTCGTAATGCCGCCGACCGGCGCATTAATCATTGGAAGTGTGCTTTTTGTGATCTTCTGGATTCCGATGCAACAGTACGCATTTGCGTTTGTTCCGGGCTTTTTACTTGGGTATGTGACCTATGCCTTTATGCACTATGCCATACATGCCTATCAACCGCCTAAAAACTTTCTGAAGGTACTGTGGATCAACCACGGCATACACCACTATAAGGACGATGACCGGGGCTTCGGCGTTTCATCCCCATTTTGGGATTTTGTATTTGGGACGTTACCAAAAAAGTAGTCAATGAAGGCCGCCCTAAGCGACCTTCATTTTGAAGTTAAACATTCACCAATAGTCAATGTGTACTAAAGTGATGGTGTTTGTTAGTCTCAGTACCTTTTTGATCTGACTCGGCTAAAAACTTGTAGAATAGGTCTTTAACGAGCGTAAAAAAGAATCTTCTTCTGCCTTTCATAGTTATAATGCTCAAATGGTAGAAATAAGTTAAAGTATTACTTTAAGTATTCAAAGTCATTCAAGAATAAAAATATTAATGTGGTATTTAAAGTACAATTTAATATGTAATTAGTACAAATTATTATTACCATCGATTCACGTAGAGCAAGTTATTTTGTGTTAAGGACTGAATCAATAACTTTAATTGTTGGTTAATGGTTATAACGAAAAGGAACACATGATAGGCTACCGCTTTACTGACTATATACCCTCCAAAGACAAAGAGAAGACCGAATTTGAGAACTTGCTCAACATTTTCCATCAGCTCCTGGTCATTACATCGGGAGATGTTTCGGAGGCTTTGAGTTGGCTGACCAACCTCGACAAACAATATTCCATCACAAATCCTGACTACGGCATAGGAGATTTTATAGATGACCTCAAGAACAAGGGGTTCATTACTGACAAGACGCCAGATGGTGAGTTTAAGATAACAGCGAAATCGGAGAGAGCCATTCGAAAAAATTCTCTGGAGGAAATTTTCGGAAAGCTGAAGAAATCGGGCAAGGGAAACCACGCTACGCCTATGCCGGGTCATGGAGATGAGCCGGGTACCGACAGGAGAGAATTTCAATTTGGGGATACCCTCGAGCAGATTTCACTGACCGATTCTATAAAGAATGCACAAATAAATCACGGGTTTTCGGATTTCAGGTTGACTGAAGACGACCTGGAGATAGTGGAAACAGAATACAAGACGCAGACCAGCACTGTGCTGATGATCGATATCAGCCATTCGATGATCTTATACGGAGAAGACAGGATTACGCCGGCGAAAAAAGTAGCCATGGCGCTTTCTGAGCTGATCATGCACAAATACAAAAAAGACACGCTGGACATACTCGTGTTTGGCAACGATGCCTGGCAGATTGACATTAAGGACTTGCCTTACCTCAGCGTAGGGCCTTACCACACCAACACTGTTGCCGGGCTTGAGCTGGCAATGGACCTGCTGCGGAGAAGAAAGAATAAGAACAAGCAGATATTTATGATTACAGATGGGAAGCCTACCTGTATCAAGCAAGGGATTAAGTACTATAAGAACAGCTTCGGGCTTGATCCAAAGATTCTGAACAAAACATTAGATTTGGCAGCTGCCTGCCGCAAACTCAATATCCCTATTACCACCTTCATGATTGCTTCCGATCCATATTTGAAGCAGTTTGTGAAGGAGTTCACTATGGTTAACAACGGCAATGCTTACTACAGCAGCCTTAAGGGACTTGGCGAACTCATATTTGAAGATTACCGCCGGAACAAAAAGAAAAGATTTTAACCAACCAGAAAATTAGTAAGCACAAATGAAATATAGGGATCTTTCCTCTGCACAACTACGCAAAATACATACACTCGGCGAGCTCAAAGCATGTGGCTACCAGCCCGAATCCATCAAAGACGAGCTTAGGCGCAACCTGATAGCCAGGCTCAAAGCCAAAAAGAGCGTTTTTGAGGGGATATGGGGCTATGAAGAAACTGTGATTCCAGATGTGGAAAGGGCTATTTTGTCGAGACACAATATTAACTTCCTCGGACTAAGGGGGCAGGCCAAGACAAGAATGGCACGCCAAATGATTGAGCTGCTTGACGAATACATCCCGGTGATTGAGGGTGCAGATTTGAATGACGATCCGTTGAACCCGATTTCAAGGTTTGCCAAAGACCTGGTGGCTGAGCATGGAGATAAAACGCCCGTTAGCTGGCTGCACCGGGATGAAAGATATACGGAGAAACTGGCAACGCCCGACGTGACCATTGCCGACTTGATTGGAGACGTGGATCCGATAAAAGCCGCTTCGCTGAAGTTGCCCTATTCAGACGAACGGGTGATTCATCATGGCCTGGTGCCGAGGTCGCATAGAGGGATTTTTGTGATCAATGAGCTTCCCGATTTACAAGCGAGGATACAGGTGGCGCTTTTCAATATACTTCAGGAGGGCGATATCCAGATTCGGGGCTTTAAACTAAGGCTTCCTTTGGATATTCAGTTTGTGTTCACTGCCAACCCTGAAGACTATACCAACCGGGGAAGTATAGTGACGCCGCTGAAGGACAGGATTGACAGCCAGATTATTACGCACTATCCTAAATCTATTGAGATAGGAAGGAAGATAACTGATCAGGAAGCAAGGGTTTTGAAAGAGCAGTTGGCTATTGTGAGTGCCGGAGAGCTTGCCAAAAATCTGATTGAGCAGATAGCCTTTGAAGCACGCTCCAGTGAGTATGTAGATGCGAAGAGTGGCGTGTCGGCCAGATTGACCATTTCTGCCATGGAAAACATGTACAGTTCGGCTGAAAGAAGGGCACTGATCAACGGAGAAAAATCGACTAGTGTGAGGGTAGGGGATTTTGTCGGCGTGCTTCCCTCCATCACCGGAAAGGTGGAGCTGGTTTACGAGGGTGAGCAGGAAGGCCCTGGCATTGTGGCGCAAAACTTGGTTGGCAAGGCGATCAGGAGTCAATTTTTGCTTTACTTTCCCAATCCGGAAGAAATAAGAAAGAAGAGAAACGCCCCCAACCCTTACAAAGCAATCACTGATTGGTTTGGCGAGGGCAATATGGTCGACATATTAAATGAATCGACTGAGCAGGCGCATCGCAAGTTGCTTGAGGGAGTGCCCGGATTAAAGGAGCTGGTGAAAGAATACCATAAGCAAGCAGACGAAAAGCTGAGATACTTTTTGATGGAGTTTGCCCTTCATGGCCTGGCTGAATTCAGCCAGCTTTCCAAGCATCATCTGGCCACGGGCACGTCGTTCAAAGATTTGCTGAGCAGCATGTTCAGCATGCCTGGCCCTGGTGAGGAAGATGATGAGGATGACGATTTTAATCCATAATATTAAGGCTGATATTGATTCAGTTGTATCATGCCGGTGTCACTTCAGGAAATCAAAAAACTTGTTCGGAGGGGAGAGGGTCAGCAGATAGAGTTCAAGCGGAAGGTAGCCCATCCGGAAAAGATTGTGCGGGAGATTGTGGCCTTTGCCAATGCCGATGGAGGTTATTTGCTTGTTGGCATTAGCGATGAGGGGGGCATTCCCGGTCTAAAATATGCCGAAGAGCACGACTACCTGCTGAAGAAGGCGATCGATGAGTTGTGCAGGCCAGCCCTGAGCTACAAGTCGGAGATAGTGCCTATCGATGATAACCTTGGGGTACTCTATTATTTTATTAAACCCAGCAAAAGACGCCCGCACTATGCGCTTGCTGACACCACACAAGCTTACGGCAAGGCCTACATCAGAGTGGGCGACAAAAGCATTCAGGCAAGTGACGAGATGCGTCAGATTTTAAAACAGAGTCGGCGAACAAAAAATATCAAGTTTACTTATGGTGAGAATGAAAAAAAGCTGATGGAGCATTTCAAATTCAACAAGACGATTACCCTTTCTGAGTTTGTATCCATAGCAAAAATTCCCGGCATCGTTGCTTCCAGAACATTGGTGCGGTTGTGTCTTGCCAATGTGTTAACAATTCAACCTCTTGAAAAAGGAGATTTGTTCACACTGAAGGAGAGCTTTTGAGCCTTCACTTAATACCTAAAGAAGAGGAATGTACATGTCTATGCCACTGACAGATAAGAGTTTCTGTCGTCAATCCAGGTGGTATGGAGTGTTGAGTAAAGTCAAAAAAATGACAAATTTTTTATAAAGTTAACTTAGAGATTTAGGCATTTATCATTAACCTTAGAGCAACTTGTATTGTTGGTTTTTTTGATAAAGTACACATGGCTAAAGCATCGAAGGAAGGGAAAGTTTTTGTACTCGACACATCAGTTATTCTTTATTCTCACGACTCAATCATGAACTTTGCAGAGCACGATGTGGCCATCCCCATCACCGTGCTGGAAGAGCTTGATAATTTCAAAAAGGGGAACGACACCAAGAATTTTGAGGCCCGGGAGTTCATCAGGCTGATAGATACGTTGTCGGAGAATTACATGCTGCAGGATTGGATTCCACTGAACGGCAAGACAAAGGGCAAATTCAAAGTGGTGATGCAGAGCAATCCGGAGGTGGATGCGGAGAAGGTGTTTGATGAGCCGAAAGCAGACCATAAGATTCTGAATGCTGCCCTCACGCTAAAGAGCGAAGAAAAAGCTAAGAAGGTGATTCTTGTCAGCAAGGATATCAACCTGAGGCTGAAGGCCAAATCGCTGGGCTTGCTGGCAGAAGATTATGAAACTGGCAAAATTAAGAATGTAAGCGATCTATATACAGGCAAGTCGATCATCGAAAACATAGACCCTGACCACATCAGCAAGCTGTATGAAGAAAATGTCATCGACAGAAAAGAAATCCTTAAGGGTGTTAAACCTACAGCCAACAACTACTTCATTCTAAAGAGTGACAAGAACTCGATTCTTTCCACTTACAACCCCAACTCAAAGAATGTAGAAAAGGTGGATAAGGTGCCGGTGTATGGCATTAAACCCCGCAATGCGGAGCAGACCTTTGCCATACACGCAATTATGAACCCGGAGGTAAGACTTGTGTCAATTACAGGGGTGGCAGGCACGGGAAAAACCCTGCTGGCACTGGCGGGCGCTCTGGAGCAGAAACGAAACTACAAACAGATTTACCTGGCCCGCCCAATCGTTCCGCTGAGCAACAAAGACATCGGTTACCTGCCGGGCGACATCAAATCGAAGCTGAACCCCTACATGGAGCCACTGTGGGACAACCTCAAATTTATTCAAAACCAGTTCAGCGAGTCGGATAAGGAATATTCACGGATAACGGATATGGTGAATCAGGAGAAGCTGGTGATTACGCCGCTGGCCTATATCCGGGGACGAAGCCTCTCCAACATTTTCTTTATCGTCGACGAGGCACAGAACTTAACGCCCCATGAGGTGAAAACAATCATTACCAGAGCAGGTGAAAACACTAAGATCATTTTCACTGGAGACATTTACCAAATAGACACGCCTTACCTCGACTCTCAAAGTAATGGACTATCGTATCTGATCGACCGGATCAAGGATCATCCTCTTTATGCCCACGTGACGTTGGAAAAAGGAGAAAGGTCTGAACTGGCGAACATTGCGAACCAGCTGCTATAATATTTTCTAGGTTGTCGCTTCTCTTTTACTACATTTAGAGAAGAAACAACGTGTTATGGCATTACCGGATCTTCCGGATAGGGTATTGAACAGCTCCTTTCACAGGGATTTCTTCGCCAGGGGCTTGCAGGAAGTCGACTATCAGGATCTTCAAATATTGAAAGTCTACACCAGCAGATCGTTGTTTGCAAAGTCTTACGGCTTCAAACTTGGCGGGCAACGGCATCACTGTCGCTATACTTTTGACGAGCTTGGCCTGGCTACTCAGTTCACTATTTTCGAAAGAGGCAGCATTGAATTTGAGCGCCGTATTGACTTCTACAGGAATAAATTTACTCCGAACGACATTCTTATCAGCCTGGCTAACGTCATCTCAGGTATTTATAAAATACCAGTCGGCGGGCTTTTTTTTAATAGCCGTGTCGATGGCTATTTGGACGGGCTACCGGCCAGGCTTTTTGATTTTCTTGCCGATGAGTGGAATATAGATCTTGGTGATAACAGGGAATTTGATGATTTTGAAGAGCTGGTTGGCACTTTGGTGCTATTTCTAAAAACGCAAAGGGTAAAGGACCCTAGGGTGCTGAGAAATGGCAATTGATTTTTGTCTAGTAAGGGGCTAGGTGAGCAGGTTTGTTCAGAAAGGGTAATTATAATTGGATGCTACGATTTCTACTACTAACGCTAACCGTATTCACTTTTTTATCTTTTCATTCGTTCGGGCAGCAAATTTCCGACGTAAGGATTGATAAAAAATTTGAAAGCGAATTATTGACTGATGTGCTCAGTCAAATTGAAGCAAACTCATCTGTTAAGTTTTTTTATGACCCTTCCTGGCTTGAAAATGTGCGTGTTTCAGGGGAATACGCTGACACGTCGTTAAGGTCGGCGTTGGAAGACTGGACAGCGAATACAAGACTCAACTATCATTTTTATGATGCCTTTAATGTAGTACTCTATCTGAGGAGTGACCTGCTCTCAACCCTGAACCTGGCTGGCCTGAAAGACACCGACGTTATTATTGTTGGCGACTCTACAAATGCTGTGTCGGGCAGTGCCGTTGCTGTGAGAGGAACCATACGAAATGGGCAAACCAACGAACCGCTTCTTGGAGCCAGTGTCTACGTGGATGAGCTGGCCAGTGGAACAGTGACCAATGCAGCCGGCAGGTTTAGCCTCCAGCTTTTGCCTGGCGACTACCATGTGAGAGTGAGCCACGTAACCCTGCAACAGGAAGCTAAACGGATGTTTGTTTTTGGCCCCGGAGAATTTCAGTTGGATCTTTATGAAAAGACGATACAACTCGAAGGCGTTACCATTGCCGGACAGGCTCCGGATATTAACGTGAAGGGCATTCAGATGGGCACTGTGCAGTTGCAGGTGGAAGATGTGAAGAAGCTGCCTGCATTTTTGGGTGAGGTTGATATTATTAAATCGCTTACTCTGCTGCCAGGTGTAAGTACCGTTGGTGAAGGCACCACTGGGCTCAATGTGCGGGGCGGTACTGCCGATCAAAACCTCATTTTGCTTGACAAAGCCCCTGTCTACAACACCTCGCACCTTTTTGGTTTCTTTTCCATCTTCAGCCCAGATGCGACTGATGACGTGACTATTTACAAGGCTGGTATTCCTGCCAACCTCGGCAGCAGGGCCTCATCGGTGGTGGAGGTAAAGCAAAAGTCGGGTAGCAAGGAAAAATTTGGTTCACAAGGGGGGATTGGTTTGGTGGCGAGCAGGGTAATGGCGGAAGGGCCAATCAAAGAAGGTAAGAGCAGCTTTATTGTGGCCGCCCGCAAGTCTTATGTCAATTATCTTTTCGATACCTTCATCAAAGTGGAGGAATTGGTGGGAAACAAAGCCGGCTTCTGGGACTTGTCGGGCAAACTGGACTTTGCATTGACCGATCGGCTGTCTTTGAAGGCATCTGGCTATGTGAGCAAAGACAATTTCACCATTGCTAACGAGTCGTCGTTCGACTACCAAAATGGGCTGGGCTCTGCGGAGTTGGGTTATGTGTTTTCGGAAAACTTGCTTGGAGGACTGTCGGTAGCTTACAGCGATTATCAATATCAATTAGGTGATCTTCAACTGGCTGACCCCTATAAGGTTTCGAGTGGAGTGGGCCAGCTTGATATAAAAGCCGATATGACCAGGTACACCGAAAAGCATGCCCTGCAATTTGGGGGAGGCACTACTTTTTATGGGTTTAAGCCCGGTGAAAGAAGTGGGATAAATGCCGACTCGCAGATTACGCCGGTTGCTTTGCCGGAGCAACAAAGCCAGGAAAGTTTTTTGTATGCAAACGACGAAATTAACCTGAACGACACGTGGTCAGTAATGGCGGGACTTCGGTATTCGATGTACCGCAGCTACGGGCCAGCAGACGTTTTTGTTTATTCAGGTGAAAGGCCTGGAAGAACATCAACACTGACGGACACCCTTCAGTACTCAGGCAATGAAACCATCAAAAACTACTCAGGCCTGGAGCCCCGGCTGTCGCTTAGGTACAGCCTCGATGATGAGACTTCTCTAAAAGCCAGCTATAACCGGATTTACCAGTATATCCACCTGGTATCGAATACCACAGCCATTACGCCGTACGACATCTGGATGGGAAGTAACTATTATTTAATGCCGTTGATAGCTGACCAGTATAGCATCGGCTACTTCAAAAACTATGAAGACAATACATGGGAGACCTCTGCTGAAGTATATTTTAAGGACATAGATAATCTGGTGGACTACAAGGATGGGGCCGATCTGGTGCTCAATCCTACTTTGGAAACGGAGCTCATTCAGGGCAAAGGCATGGCATATGGCCTTGAGCTGCTGGTGAAGAGAAGCAAAGGCAAGCTCAACGGGTGGGCAAGTTATACCTACTCAAGAACGCTCCGGAAAATGGAGGGCGCTGACAGGGAATCCACAATCAACAAGGGCAACTGGTTTCCATCTTACTATGACAAGCCGCACGACTTGACACTCTCCGGCAGCTACAAGGTAACCAGAAGGTGGACGATCAGCTCGAACTTCACCTACTCAACAGGGAGGCCCTTTTCTGTTCCTGAAAATGGGTTTCTTTTCGACGGGGTGCTGGTGGGCAACTACACGGAGAGAAATAACGGGCGAATTCCTGACTACCACCGCCTCGACCTGGCCTTCACACTTGACACCAGTTTGAAAATAAAGAAGCTTTGGGAAAGCAGCTGGACATTTGCCGTGTACAATGTATACGGCAGAAAAAATGCATACAGTGTTTTCTTCAAAGACACGGCAGACGCCAGACCAACGGCCTACAAGCTGGCCATTTTAGGTGCTGCGTTTCCTTCTATAACCTACAACTTTAAGTTTTAGTCATGCAGGTTGCAAAAAAACTATCGTGGTCGGTGTGGGTGTTGTTAGTAGCGTGTATTGATCCCTACGACTATCCCTTTAAAGAGCAGACCAACTATTTGGTGGTTGAAGGAGCGGTTACCACCGAACCGGGCCCGTATGCTATAACGCTTACAACCACACGGAACATCAATAATGAAGAAAATGCATTCAAGCTACGTGAGCAGAATGCAAGGGTGATCATTGCTACGTCATCGGGCAAAGTGGAGAAGCTTGTTGAGAAAGACACCTCGGGAGTTTATTATACCTCAGCAAGTTTCCGGGGGCAGATTGGCGAGAGCTACCAGCTTACTGTAACGCTGGAAAATGGGATGATTTACAAATCGGAAGAAGTTGAATTGCTGCCAATGCCCCCAATTGACAGCATCAGCATCAAGTATGGTTCACAGAAATACGTTTCTCAGGCAAATGCCATAGTTGACAGAAAAGGATTTTACATAACAGCTTTCGTTAACGACCCGCCTGAAACAGAGAATGCCTATTTGGTGAATTGGGACTACACATACAAAATATTTACACACCCCGAACTGGCTAATTATTACGATGCAGAAGGTTGCGAATGCTGGGTTTCAAGCCCCAAAGAATGCTGTGCAGTTTGCTGGGTTGAGGAAGAATCACTGGATTTTGCCGTTGCCAATGACAGGCTTAATAATGGCAGTTCGCTCACACAATACGATCTTTTCTTTTTGCCGGTCGTAGGTATCATGCTGTATGAGAAGATTCACCTTGAAGTGTCAATTAGCTCGTTATCAAAGGATGCCTACTTTTTTTGGAATGCTGTATACGATTCCCGCTATAGCCAAGGAGGATTGTTCGATCCTACGCCAAATACTGTTGAAGCCAATGTTTACAACGTGGATGATAAAGAGGAGTTGGTATTGGGTTATTTTTATGCTTCTGATGTAAGAAAAATTTCGAGGTTCATACATCCGACAGATTTTCCCGAGCGTATCGACCCTGACACGGGCTACCCCGACACATGCCTTCTTTATCCCAACACAACGGCTGAAGAGCCAGAATACTGGAATGAGTAGTCGTATGTACATATCATTTGTTCTGGCTATGGGGGCACTAACCCTGCAGGGTTGTGTTGATCCGTATGACTACCCTTTCGAGGAAAAGACAAACTATTTGGTAGTGGATGGAGCGATTAGAACTGAGCCGGGCCCGCACAAAATAACCCTCACCACTACCAGAAATATAAAGAACGAAAAAAATGCCTTCAGACTCCGTGTACAGAACGCAAGAGTAACGGTTGCTACTTCTTCCGGGCGGGTGGAGCGGCTGGCTGAGCAAGACAGATCAGGGGTTTACTATAGCTCGGACGATTTTAGGGGGGAAGTGGGAGAAAAATATCAGCTGAAAATAGTTTTGGAGGATGGCCGGGAATACCTGTCAGATTCAGTCGAACTGCTGGCGATGCCCTACATAGATAGTATTGGAATAAAGTACGGAGCAGAAAAGTATGTGTCAAAGCTTAATTCAACTTTGGAAAGCACAGGTTTTTTTGTCGATGCGTTTGTGAAAAGCCAGGCTAATCAGAGTAGTTACTTCCGGGCCGAATGGCACTACACCTATTTGTTGAACACCAATGGTGCTGCTCCGAATACCTGCTGGGTCAATGTTGTGCCAGTCGAGTACAGAGTGTTCTCTTATGAAGCCAGTGGAAGCAATAGCAGCAAACAGCATCCTCTCTTTTTCCTTCCGGTGAGAGGTGTGATGTTTGCTGAGAAGATAAAGGTTAAAGTGATTTTTTCTTCCCAGACCTTGTCCTCTTACCGGTTTTGGAGCAGTGTTTACAATACCACCTATAACCAGGGAGGCATTTTTGACCCGACACCGGCCTTTATTCCGTCGAACATTCATAGCTTAACTGACCCGGCTGAAATTGTGCTTGGGCAGTTTTTAACATCAGACGTGAAAACTATTGTAAGAGAAATCTATGCTCAGGATTTTCCAGAGCGGGTAGATACCGGAAGTCCCTGGGCAGATATTTGTCTTAGGTATCCCAGGGAAGATCATTCCACAATCACTGATATTGAGCCTCACGACTGGAATGAATAAAGCAAAATTTCATATTGCTATTCTATTCATTTCAGGGCTTGCTTTGAACATGTGCGTTGAGCCTTATGACTATCCCGCTGGTGAAAGGAGCAACAACCTGGTGGTAGAAGCACTAATTGCTAGCAATCCAGGGCCGCAAGCAGTTAGGTTGACGACCACCAGAAACATTTACAATACAGGGAACCAGTACATTCTATATGTGAGCGGTGCAGAAGTGTCTGTTCTCGACAGCGATGGTCGTTCCTTTCCTTTCAATGAACAGGGAGGGGGACAATACTACTCCGATTCGTCTTTTAGTGCCGTGGGCGGAAAGGCGTACAGGCTCCGGATTGTCACGAAGGAAGGAAAGGTATATGAATCGAATGAAGAAACTGCCTTGCCCACTTCGGAGATGGACAAAGTAGAGATAGCGTACACTGTTAAGTCGGAAAAGAATGAACTCGGGAATTTTGTAGATGTTGATGGCTTCAGCGTTAAGGCCATCGTCAATGATTTACCCAGCCAAAAAAACTACTACCTGCTCAGGATGACCACCATATTCAAAGTGCTGACTGAGCCATCTGCTTATCAGGTCTTCGACCGGGAGCTTGGCAACTACGTTACTCAGCCTAAATCCTGCTGCAATATTTGTTGGGTTACCAAACCCCTTGATGAGTTTGTTGTCTTTAGTGACCAGCTGGTAGATGGAAGGGAGGAGGCTGAAATTCCGTTGACCTTCTATCCTGTAGATCAGAAGTACTTTTATGACAAGGTGTATTTTGAAGTGACTCAGTATTCTCTCACGGCCGAAGCTTATGTGTTTTGGAAAGGGTTGTACGACCTGAAATTCCGACAAGGCACTCTTTTTGACCCTGCACCGTCCGGATTACCCGGTAATATTTTCAACGTTGACGACCGGAGCGAACAGGTAGTAGGATATTTTACCGTGTCAGATGTTACAACAAAAGGAGAGTTTATGACTAAAGATTTTATTCCGAGAAACGTAGTCTATACTTACAGGTACGCAGATGACTGTAGAACTCTGCCAAACAGCACTACAACGCAGCCAGCTTTTTGGCGGTAAAAGAAAATGAACCAAAGAAAAATGAAGAAGCTATATACACTCATTTCACTTCTTATTCTTGCCTGCTCAGTTGGTGCGGCACAGGACAAAGTTATTGACCAGTTCAAGCTTTTTGCGGCCAACAAAACACAGGAAAGAGTGTATTTGCACATGACCCAACACTATGCCCAGCCGGGTGATAGGATATGGTTCAGCGCTTACGTATTTGACGATGCCAATCAGAGGTTGTCAGATGGAAGTAAAGTGCTTTACCTGAATGTGGTAAGCAAAACAGGGGACGTGGTTGTGGATGAAAAGGTGTCGCTTGAAGCAGGGGTTGGTGAGGGGTATATTGATGTGCCGGCGGACTTTAGCAAAGGGTTGTATGTGGTAAGGGCCTATACCGGGTGGATGAGGAATTTTGGGCCGGAGCATTTTTTCAGGGACTGGCTTTGGGTAAATCAGCAGCCGGGCGAACTGAGTCTCGCTGATGGCGAGCTCCCGCATGTTGATGACATGGAAGTTGCCATAACCGCAGAGGGTAATTTGACACCTGTTTCAGGGCTCACGTCAAGGTTCACCGTAAGAGTATTTGACGGTCTTGGACGAGGGGCGGTACTTGAAGGTGAGGTAGTGAACAAGGCGCATGAGTCCCTGGCTACTTTCTCCACCAACAAGCACGGCTACGGTGCTTTTATCTTGCGTCCTGAGGCTGGGGAAAAATATGAAGTAATTTTAAAAGATCAGCGAGGGGATGCGGTCACTCATTTCTTACCCGAAGTGAAAGCAGAAGGCATCTCTATGCTTGTCACAACCCAGCCCACCGTGGTGAGGGTATCGCTTCAGAGTAAATTAGCGGCTGTTGAAAGACAGAAACTCAGGCTCATTCTCCAGTCAAAAGGCACCATTTACCTGGATCGGGGGATCGATTTTGCTGCCCAGCCTGCTCAGGCCCTCAGCATACCAGCAGCTGGCCTTAAAACAGGTATTTACCAACTGTCGTTGCTCGATGGGGATGGGATAGAAATAGGTCAGCGAGTAATTCAGATATATCCGGCTTCCGATGAATTAACGCTGACAACCGATCAAAGAAATTTCAAAAGAGGAGAAAAGGTGAGGACGTCTTTCGCTGCCAGCAATGTGGCTGCCTACTCAGTTAGCGTGTCCGACAAGCTGCTCGAAGGTGACTATGTCGCCCCTGCCATCGACCAGATATTTTATATGGCCGATGTGCTTGCGCCGGATGCCGCTGAAATGATCAAGTTTTTCGATAACAGCTTTAAGTCCCCTGAAAACTGGGATTTGTTTTTGCTCACTAAAAAGCTGCCGGCTTATTCCTGGCGAGAAATAATGTCGTATAAGGCAATCTATCCTAAATGGCCTTACGAAAAGTATATCAGTGCCTATGGGCAAGTACGAACTTCTGATAGCCTGCTGCTGGGCCAGGAGCTTTTCACATTCTATAGCTTTGCCCACGAGGAAATCATTCCCGCCCGAACCGATGAGTATGGATGGTTTTTGCTTCCTGTTTTTGATTTTTCAGGGCCTACTAAAATTGTATGCTTATCCGACAATACCAACGTTTCGTTTTCGGAGATGAAAATAGACATTGAAAGCGGCCTTCCATCCACTGCTCTGGAAGTAGACATGATGAAAAAGTTAGCCCAAAGCGGAGTCACCTTTGCAGATCAAAAGAGAGACAAGCTGGTGTTCAAAGGGTCTTACAGAAAGCTGGTGCCTGGGCTGTATCCTGAGAGGAAAGAAACAGAAGTGAGCAGAGAGTTTTCACCTCTGACAAGGAACACTGAAGACTATCAGCTTGATTTACGTCAATATCTGAGCTTTAGTAGCCTAAGAGAGGTATTCATTGAAATAGGCCGTGGTATAGTGGTGAGGGAAAGAGGGGGAAAACGAGTAATCATGATGTATAACCCGGTTAACGCTACTTTATTTAACGATCCGGCGCTGATTTTCATCAACGGCATTCCGACTATTGACTATGATCTGGTGCTCACACTAGACCCTGATGTGATAGAAACCATCCAACTGTATCGGTCTGCCACTGCCCAGGAGCGCTTTGGTGCGATGGCCAGGAATGGCATTCTGTCTATCTCTACTAAGGACAAAGCACTTGAAATTCCCAACCAGGAGAATATCAGCTTCAGTTTTGAGGGATTTCAGCCCGAAGAAGAATTCACCAATGCCAGCCTGGCGCAGCAAAAAGCGTACTTGCCTGATCTGCGTCACCTGCTTTACTGGCGCACCGGAACTAGTCTACCCACTTACATAGAATGTACTTCGTCGGATGTGCTATCGAACTACGAGGTGAACATTATCGCAATCACTCCGGACGGAAGTTTAAAAACAGGCACTGCGGAGTTTAGTACTCTTCCTGTTGAAATGGCGGGCAACTAATCGATGGCGTACTCTGAGATATCCTTTGTGCCGGGCATCAAATGGAAGAAGTTGATTTGGCGCTGGATAAGGTCTTGCAATTCAGCAGTCATAAAGGCCTTCTTGTTTCTGTAGTAGCTACTGATGTACGAAAGAGCGTCTCTCGCAAGCGCCATGTGGTGGGGATTGGTCGGGTCGTAGTAGCTGTTGAGATAATAGAGCGATTTCAAATAAAAGCTTAGGGAAATGTTTTCAATCAGCACAGGGCATAACCGACCGGGATCTCTTGCCAATCTTCTCACAAGCTCCTGCATCTTTTGAATGGAGATGTCTTCGTCCAGCCAAAAATTGCGGACTGCGTCAAAGCTTTCAACCTGATAGTCAATAAAGTGATAAAGGTCAAACTCTATCATCTGATCAGACTGGTTAACCAGGCGCAGCATGGTTTCGTCTTCATTGATAAAGAGGACTTTAAGAAAGAAGTAGTAGTCAGAATAAGACCCTTTGTAAAAGGACGGTGGTTCCAGGTTCCCGTTCTCAAAAGCTGATTGATAAGTGCGGGCACTTTGCTCAAGCCTTTCAGCCAGACCCTCCACATCTGTTGATCTGAACCGGTGGCTTGCACCTTTGTACGAGTACTCATATGCCCTGCCAGAGTAGCAGCTTACTCCAGCGGCCAGGTTTGGCGGCAACTGCTGGAGGAAGGCATAATGATTGAGTTTGAGGGCATAAAATCCAGGCGTATTTGGGTAAGAAAACCGACATAGCACTGATGGGCTCAGCGAGCCATTCATAATGTATTTGAACGTATAATATTGCAGATCGACGGCCATCCCGTTGAGCATAGTCTTGGTATTGGCAGCTATGGTTTTCGAATAAAGCAGAGAAATGATGTCCTCGTTGGCTGCTTCGAACAATCGATCCCGGTCAAATTCCGCTAGCTTGTTATGCCATACCAGCGAGTCTACCTGAATCGGCCGCTTCCTCTCAAACTGCTCGATGAGCATATACATGAAAAGCACCCGAACGAATGGGGCATTGGGAGCTGCGTTAACGGCATACACCAACTCGTCACTTGTGATTTCGTCGCCCACGTAGATTCTGAAAAGGTAATGAAGAATGCCGCTGACCCGTTGCTGGTCGACTGTGCCTATGTGGCCAGATCGGGTGGCTACCACTCTGTAGGCAGTCTGGTTCAACACCCTGAAGGCCTTGTCAATCCGCTCTTCTTTGTTAAGCCTTTTGGCCAAAACTAATTGCAGTTCGGCTTTTCTGGATTGCTGTAGCAGAGGCTCCAGCCTGGCGAGCAAAAGGGTATCCTTTTGCAAGGTATCCTTCAACTGGGCTTTTGGCATGGCTTGAATCCACTTGATAGAATTCTTTTTTGCGAGTGCCACGAGCGCCTCATAACCATCATCAAAGCCAATCGAATCTGCTTCCACTGGGTCGCTGCTCATTTCATTCAGCAGTTTGTAGAGAAATGAAGCCCGCTTTTCCTGTAGGTTGCGGTTCAGGAGGCTGTCGCCTTCCAGCGAAGAATACCCATAAAAGTCAGCCTTCAAAATGCTGAGGTCATTGTCGTTCAGGTATTTCCTGAGTGAGTCAATCGAGACGGACTCAGGTTCGTATTTGTTCTTTGGAAAGTAGATTCTCTGCCGTCTTTTGAGAATGTCCTGGTCGTGGCCGGTGTAGGGTTGGTAGGTTATTTTGTCAATACCGTAGCCTTTAAGCTTTCGCAGCTCAAAAAAGCGGTCGATGGGCACACATTCTACATTTGACAGCGTCGGTAGGTAAGGGAGGCTAATTGTCCTCAGCTCTTCCAGCGTTAGTCTTGCCACCTTTCTAAAAGGTCTTTTTACCAGTACCGAGATTTCCGAAGGCGTGGCAGCACCCTCCCACTGCGCCAGAGTAATCCACTGGCTGTAGACCCATCTGCTTGGCCTTTTGCCCATCGTAAAATTGAGCAGGTCGTCGCTGTACTTTTGTTGAGTTTTCCCGGTGGTCTCTTCATCCATCGACAACGTTGTTGCCAAGGGCAGTGTGGCTTGCTGGCTTAAGATAGTTTGTATAACCTGCTTTTTATTGACCTTTTGTTTGACGCCATTTTTATCGAGAATAAATGCAAAGCGCAGGTTTTTGATATTTGACACTGGGTGTGCCTTTAGTTCCGTTTTGCCATCGGGTGTTGTTGTTAACCGAAGGCGGTGTCGGAGAAGCCGTTTCTCCCACTTGCCCTGTTTTTTGGCCAGGAGCTCGACTTGGGTGGTGTATGAGTAGTTGCTGATTTGTCCTTTTGAAGGGACGCAAAATGCAAGGAACAGAAGACACAGCCAGGCGATTTGGATTCTCATTGGTAGTAATTTCCAGAATTACCGCCGCTTAAAAAAGAAAAGAATGCTTAATTGGTGTTCGGAGGAAGAATTTTCCGAAAAAGATGAAAAGTGGTCCCGGCAGGAATCGAACCTGCACCTCAAGCTCCGGAGGCTTGCATAATATCCATTTTACTACGGGACCTTTTGCTATTGTGTTATTTGCGACTTCAAATATCTACGACCGCTCGCAGTTTTAAAAAATTTTTCTCTCTTAATTGCCTCATCCCTGGTTTCAAAAGTCTCGAAGTAGACCACTTCCCAGGGCGCATACCTGGCAGTTGATGTTGTTCGCCCCTGATTATGTTCTTTAAGCCTTCTGTCCAGGTCTTCACAATGTCCTTTGTAGAAATTCTTTTTATCAAGGCTCCTAAGAACATATGCATAGTACATCGCACCAATATTATTTAATCTTGCATCTCAAGCTCCGGAGGCTTGTATAACCTGCCCGACAGCGTGGTCAGGCGGGTATCCATTTTACTACGGGACCGATAAGAATTGAAAAGCAAATGTCTTAATGCTGCACGAAGAAGTGGTCTCGACAGGAATCGAACCTGTATCTAAAGTTTAGGAAACTTCTATTCTATCCATTGAACTACGAGACCTTGATGTCTTTTCAACAAAAAGGAGTGCAAAATTAAATTAATAATTGACGTTTTTCAAGTAATTGGGGTAAATGCTAATGTGATGCTCCAATACTTCCTTGTAAAGCGTTTCACGCAGCTTGCTGATGTCCCCCTTGCTCGTGGCTGAAATGAATATCAATTTTGTGTCGGGTTTCTCGGTGTAAAGAGCCAGGGCACGTTCTCTTGGTGTGGGCGCTACCGGCTCCTGGATCTCAAATTCATCTGTTGTTTCTTCCTGCGGCTCCTCAGGAATGAGATCTATTTTATTGAAAACAGTGATAACAGGCTTAGCATCGGCGCCGATTTCTTTCAGCGTTGCTTCCACTACCTTTGCGTGTTCCTCAAAAGATGGGTGCGATATGTCCACTACGTGCAGGAGAATATCTGCCTCCCGTACTTCGTCAAGTGTAGACTTGAACGACTCGATGAGTGCATGGGGCAGTTTTCTGATAAACCCGACTGTGTCTGAGAGCAGGAAAGGAATATCGTTGATAACCACTTTCCTGACAGTGGAGTCAACCGTGGCAAACAACTTATTTTCGGCCAGCACATCAGATTTGCTAAGCTTGTTCATAATCGTGGACTTGCCAACGTTCGTATAGCCCACCAGGGACACTCTTACCAGTTGCCCTCTGGCTTTGCGCTGTGTAATCCCTTGTTTTTCTATTTTTTCCAGCCGCTTTTTGAGCACAGTAATTTGATCCCGAATGGCCCGGCGGTCAGTTTCTATTTCTTTTTCACCAGCACCGCCCCTGGTGCCGGTTCCACCCCTTTGCCTTTCAAGGTGAGTCCACATTCTGGTTAGCCTTGGCAGCAAATATTCATATCGTGCCAGCTCCACCTGGGTTCTCGCCTGAGATGTTTGGGCTCTCTCCAGAAATATGTCGAGGATAAGGAGGCTCCGGTCGTAAATTTTTACTTTCAGCTCATTTTCCAGGTTTCTGAGTTGAGAGGGTGTAAGGTCGTCGTCAAAAATGACTACGTCAATTTCTTCCGCTTTAACAAAGGCGTTTATTTCCTCTAATTTTCCCTTGCCCACGAAGGAGCGTGTATCAGGTCTGGGCAGCCGTTGGGAAAATTTTCCCTTAATTTCCAGGCCAAGCGTTTGCGCCAGGAACTCCAGCTCATCAAGGAATTCCTCCGCCTTTGATGGCGGCTGATCTTTATTAATCAAAGCTACTAACACAGCTTTGAGTGGAACTGGGGCCGTAGAGATAAGTTTATCCATTTGTTGAAGTAACTTGCAAGTAAACCAATAAATAGCAATCGTTCATCGAAAAGTTCACCCCATTCATCTGATTATTGATTTTCCTTCTCTAATAATTAATACTTTCGATAAGACAAGAAGGAGTTAGACCTCCATCTAATTTTAAACTTCATTAATTAAGTTTAACTAATTAGAGGAATAATAATAATTTGCACAACCATTGGAAATATAGTCAGTCTGTCGCATTTGGTTTTTGTTTCTCGGTTTTCTTTCAAATATGTTTTAACGAAGTAGAAACAATTACTTGCATCGACTGTTTATAAACCACCTCGCCTTATTATGAGAATTGCTATCGTCATCAATTCGTCCTGGAACGTATTCAACTTTCGAAAGAACCTTATTCACGCTCTTTTGGAGAGGGGAGATGAAGTGATAGCTATTGCGCCAGAGGATGAGTACTCTAAAAAATTGGTGGCAATGGGCTGCGAGTTTTATCCGGTTCCCATGAACACTACGGGAGTAAATCCGATACGTGACCTGCTGCTTCTGTTTCGACTTATCAGAATATACAAAAAAGTGAAGGCAGATGTTTTTCTTCACTATACTATTAAGCCAGGTATTTACGGCACGCTCGCTGCCAAACTTGCTGGTAGTGCCGCTGTTATTAATAACGTGAGCGGCTTAGGAACTGTCTTTATTCAAGACAACTGGGTTTTATCTGTGGCGGTGCAGCTTTACAAGCACTCGTTCAAGTTTGCCGATCACATTTTTTTTCAGAACCCTGACGACAAAAAGCTCTTCATATCCTTGGTGAATCCTGAAGGCCCTTCTACAAGCGTTATTCCTGGTTCGGGTATCGACCACCACAGGTTTTTTCCAAAATTCAATACAAATGGGCATTTCACTTTTCTGATGGTGGCGAGAATTCTGGTGGAGAAGGGAGTGAAAGAATATGTGGAAGCAGCCAGAATTTTGAAAGGAAAAGGCCTTAATGTAAAGTTTCTCCTGCTTGGGCAAATTGAGAAAAAGCATTTGAGAGCAATATCTGCCGCTACGGTTCAGCAGTGGCATGACGAAAAGGTCATTGAATATGTGGGAGTTACCGATAAGGTTGAGGACTGGATTGCCAGAGCCCATGTGGTCGTACTTCCATCTTACAGAGAAGGGCTGCCCAAAACCTTGCTGGAGGGTGCCGCTATGAGCAGGCCCCTGATAGCGTCAGACGTCCCCGGGTGCAACGCAGTAGTACATGATGGTGTTACGGGACTGCTTTGCAAGGAGCGAGACGTTAACAGCCTTGCTGATGCCATGCAGCGAATGATGTTCTTCACCGACAAAGAAAGAAGCGCAATGGGCGAAAACGCCAGACAGCATGTTATCACACACTTTGACGACAGCTTCGTTGTTGACGAGTACTTAGAAAAAATTGACTCCTATACTTCCGCTGAGACACCAAAAACTCATCAATTAAAAGAAGTATTTGGTTGAGAATCTTTACTTTTCCGCATTAATTGACCTCCAGGGTTAACTTTTCTACTTTATCGAAGCATGGTATGAAGAACTGTGGAAGAACAGTTGTTTTTTTTGCATTACTTATATTGAGTTCCTGCAAGCTCTACAAGCAGGATATCATGTTCAAGATGGACGAGGAGTTCACCGAATCAGACCTCAAGCAGGCAGTTTCTTTGGCAGAGAAGAATTATCAGATAAAGAAAGACGACTATCTGAGGTTAGATGTGTTCACCAACGGAGGCGAAAGAATTGTTGATCCAAATTTTGAGCTTCGCCAGGGCATGACGAATCAGAACATGCAAAATACCCGTCAGTTCGTTTATTTGGTCAGGCAGGATGGTCTGGTGAAACTACCCATGGTTGGAGATGTCGATATCCTCGGCATGACTATATACGAAGCAGAACAAAAACTTCAGGCACTTTATAGTGAGCACTATATAGACCCTTATGTTGTATTGCGTTACGAAAACAGGAGGGTGATTGTGCTTGGCGCCAACGGCGGACAGGTGATTCCGCTGGTCAATGAAAATACTTCACTCATTGAGGTGATTGCTTTGTCGGGAGGAATTAATCAGGGGGCTAAAAGTCAGACTGTACGGCTAATTAGGGGGAACCTGAACAACCCAGAGGTATACATGATCGATTTGTCAACCGTTAGTGGAATGCGATCATCTATTGTGAGGCTGGAGCCAGGCGACATCGTCTATATTGACCCGTGGAGGCGGGTGTGGATAGAGTCTCTCAGAGACGTATCCCCAATTTTAAGTCTGATCACTGGGGTAATAACTTTGGCTTTGGTAGTAAAAAGCATCAATCTTAACTAAAGTGAGCAATTGACAGAAAGCAGCAACACAAGCGGATCAGGTTTAGGTTCTGACGTGAATGAATCAGAAGCGTTCAACGACCTTGACGTCGAAAAGCTACTTCAGGTAGTAAGGAGTAGTATTTTGTATGTGGCGGCCATTTTTGCTGTCGCTGGAACCGCTTCATACGCTTTTCTCAGATACACCAAGCCCGTATACGAATCCGAGTCGCAACTGAAACTCAATATTCAGAATGAAGCAGTGATTTTGGGGGTGCAAAATCCCCTGGAGAACTCTGGCGTGAACTCGCTATCAGGTGAGATCGAACTTCTTAAATCAAACCTGTTTTTCAGTCGGGTGGTTGAGGCGATTAATTACAATGTGTCTTACCACTACTATGGGAATATCCTTACTGAGGAGCGATACCGGAACAGCCCATTTGTGGTTAGTTATAAGTTGCATAACGCTGGTTTTTTCGATAGGCCTATCGATATCGAAATTATTTCGGAAAACGAATTTGAACTATCCTTTCCACCAGCTGAGCAGTCAGGTACCTCCCGGCATAAATTTGGCGAAACCATCAGCACCGCTGACTACAACCTTCTGATTGAGAAGACTGAGAATTTCGCCGATGACAACGGTATTGGCAAATATTACTTTACGATTAACAGCGAGTCGGCCCTGATAAATTTTTTCCAGTCAAACGTTACGGTTCAGCCACTCAACTTTAGTGCAAAAACGATAAAGATCTCTTTGAGAGACTTCAATAAGTATAAAGCAAGGGATTTTGTGACCGCTATTGACACCCTTTATCTCAAATACACAACGGAAGAAAAAAACCAGGCTATTGAGCAAAAGCTTTCATTCCTGAATGAGCAACTGGGAATTACCGAAAGGAAGATAGAAGAGTACGAGGACTATTTTGAAAACTTTACCATTGAGAACCGAACCACCAATATTCAGACGGACTTAGGTCGAACAATCGTGCTGTTACAGTCGCTCGACTCACAGCGATACGACCTTCAAAACAAGCTGACCAATATTCAGATGGCACAGGAGCAAATGGACAGGAATGAGCCATTGCTGCTAGCTAACTACAGCTCCAGGTCTTTACCAGAGTTCATATCCAGTTCTTTGACAGAATATAACAAGTTGTTCGGCGAGCGGGAATTGTTACTGGGTTCTTACAGTGAGAATACCTATGCCGTCTCTCGCATGACTCAGCGGCTGGCAACTTTGAAGAAAAATGTAACGAGTATCACAGAGGAGTACAGAGAAAACCTTGTGAAGGCGCTCAGGGAGTTGGACGTTAGAAAGGCCAACCTCGAACGTAACTTCGTCGAATTACCTTCGATGGGTACCGAGTTTAACAAAACAAGAAGGTTTTACAATCTTCAGGAGGAGTTCTATTTCTCCTTAATAAAAAGCAAGGCCGAGCTGGAAATCGCCAAAGCGGGAACGGTTCAGGATTTCGACATTCTGTCGCCCGCATCTTTGCCAGTGGATCCGGTGCATCCGAAACAGCTGCTCATTTATGGTGTTGGTGCCGTTAGCGGCCTTTTGTTGAGCCTTCTCTTTATTGGCTTGAGGTACCTGTTGGACAATAAGATATCTCATCAAAGAGAGCTTGAGCGCCTGGTTAGCGTGCCAGTTCTTGGTTCCATTCCGGTGTACAAGAGAGAGAAGTTGCTGACTACAAGGCTGTTGGTACATAAAGTTCCTCAGTCGGTATTAAGCGAGTCGCTACGCAGTATCAGGACAAACATGGACTTTTTACTCAATGGTGGAGACCAGCGGGTAATTGCTGTGACTTCTACCATTAGCGGTGAAGGCAAAACGTTTGTAGCAGTAAATCTGGGTGGTATTTTGGCTAAAACAGGACAGAAGGTGCTTGTGGTGGATCTTGATATGCGAAAGCCCAAGATACATTTGGCGTTTGGCAGAGAGAAAGATGACAAGGGGATGTCTACTGTCCTTATCGGGCGGGACAAATTTGAGGATTGTGTGCAGACGACAGAGATTGAGGGACTTCAATACTTAGGCGCTGGCCCTATTCCTCCAAATCCCTCTGAGTTGATGCTTGGGGAGAGGTTTGACAATTTTATCAGACAAGCATCGAAAACGTATGACGTGGTAATTCTTGATACACCTCCTGTTGGCTTGGTGACAGACGGCGTGATTGTAATGAAGAAAGCGGATTTAACCCTGTATGTAGTAAGGGCTGACTATTCCAGGAAGGTTTTCTTAAAAACGCTACAGAAGCTGATCAAAATGAACAAGTTCAACAACATTTCTGTCATTCTGAACTCAGTAAAAATTCTGAATAAGAAAGGCTATGGCTATGGTTACGGCTATGGCTACGGTTACGGCTATTACGACGAGGATCATAAGGAAAAAAGTTAAGTGATTCGTCAATTGACTGACTATCAATAAATAATAGGTCAATACTTCAATTTGGCATTCAAGCAAAATCATTGCGAATTTTTTCGAAAACCAATCTTTCTATTAGAACGGATTTAATTATTGCACTTTTTTTTGAGAGGAATTTAAATAATTGCCTATCTTTCATAAACCCTCTGCGACATAATGAGCAAAGAAGTTTTTCACTTAGAAAGATTGTTTTCGGGGATTCAATACCCTAGTTTTTTTGTTCCTACCTTTGTCACACTATTAATCATCACATTTAATGGCGGAAGATTTTCGTAAGAAAGAGCTTAAAGAGCTGGTAGAGAAATTTGAGGACTTTGTGAAAGGGAGAGTCAGCCATTATTTTGAGGAAGACGACTTCGAGAATATCATCGACTATTACCTTGACAAGCTGAAGTTCAGCAAAGCATTAAAAGCAGTCAATGTGGCTTTTGATCAATTTCCATTTTCAGTGGAATTAATGCTGCGAAAAGCAACTATCCTCACATCGCTTGAGGAATATGACGAGGCACTCAAATTACTGGAAACTGCTGAAAATCTACAGCCTGGAGATTCTGAGATCATTCTGCTGAAGGGTAATATATTGTCTCTCAATGGAAATTATGATGAAGCCATTGATGCGTTGAACAACGCACTGGAGTGGATAGAAGATAAGGACGAAGTTTTTTATAATATCGGCCTCGCTTTTCAGGGTAAAGGAGACTATAAGCAGGCGGCTGATAATTACAAGTTAGCCATAGAGTTCAATATCAATCATGAAAATGCGCTGTACGAACTGGCTTATTGCCTGGATGTAGCAGGTGAGCTTGAGAGCAGCCTTGATTATTATAGGCAATTCATTGACAGAGATCCGTTTTCGGAGTATGCCTGGTATAACCTCGGCATCGTATACAACAAGCTTGGAAGGCACGTAGAGGCTATCGATGCGTATGAGTACGCAGCCGCCATCGACGATAGTTTTAGCTCTGCCTACTTTAATATGGGCAATGCTTACCTTAACATAGAGGAGTACGACAAAGCGCTAAAGGCGTTTCAAACTACCGAAGAGTTAGAGGGGCCGAGCTCCGAAACCTATTGCTATATTGGAGCCGCCTATGAAAAATTGGGTGAATTAGATGAAGCGCTGTCTTTTTACAGACGAGCGGCCAAGCTTGACGACATGTATGACGAAGCATACTTTGGCATTGCTTCATGTTTGAAGGCTCAGGAAAGGTGGTTTGAATCCATTCATTTCTATAATAAAGCACTCAAACTCAACGCTGAAAACCCCGATTACTGGTTAGCAGTTGCCGAAGCGGAATACAAAGTTGGCAATATTGTGTCCAGTATGGACGCTTTTGAAGAGGCAACCATATTAGATCCCAAAAATCCCATGGCCTGGCTTGGTTGGTCGCACATTTATTTTGAGCAGGGCCAATATGAAAAAGCTGTCGACACTGTTTCTTCCGGCATGGACGAATGCCCCGAGGAGTCCGATTTATATTACAGGGCTACAGTGTATTTAATAACTGCGGGACGATTCAAAGAGGCCTTTGCAATTTTGGAAAATGCCTTAACTTTGAATTTTGAAAATCACGTCGTCCTCTTTGAGTTTTTTCCAAAACTTGAGACTCAGAAGGCACTATACAAAATCATTGAGCGCTATAAGTCTAATAATAAAGATAAATAAGAATTGCCTTTTATCGAAGGGTGTTTGAAAGCCATGCCTGGAGTGTACTGGCTTTTTTTGTTGGGAAATTTAGGAAATTGAAATGTTAGAAAACTATGCATTAAGTAAGGTTCCGGAGAGAACCAAGAAGCCACGGCAGACAGGTTTTACCATGGTGATGGATAAGGGGAGCAGCCTTAGAGAAGCAGCGGATTTGATAGAAACATGTGGTGAGTATGTAGATATTATTAAGCTTGGCTGGGCTACTTCATATGTGTTCCCAAAGCTGAAAGAGAAAATTGACCTCTATCAGTCGGCGGGCATCCCAGTCTATCTTGGAGGTACTTTGTTTGAAGCCTTTGTAATCAGAGATCAGTTTGAGGACTACAGGAAGGTTTTGGACAAATACGGATTGAAGTATGCAGAGGTGTCGGACGGCTCCATTACCCTCGATCATGACAGAAAATGCGAATACATTAGGCAGTTGTCTGGTCAGGTGACGGTATTGTCAGAAGTCGGATCAAAGGATGCTGCCAAGATTATCCCACCCTACAAATGGATTGAGCAGATGCAAACGGAGCTGGACGCCGGCGCCTGGAAAGTGATTGGAGAGGCCAGAGAAGGAGGAAACGTTGGTCTGTTCAGAGACTCCGGAGAAGTTCGCCAGGGACTGGTAGAGGAAATTTTGACCAAAATTCCGTTCGAGCGGATTATCTGGGAGGCACCGCAAAAGACACAGCAAGTTTGGTTCATCAAATTGCTGGGGGCCAATGTGAACCTGGGAAATATTGCCCCACAAGAGGTAATTCCTTTAGAAACGATAAGACTGGGCTTGAGAGGTGATACATTTGACCACTTCCTGTCTCAGTTCTAACTAACTATTATTGGGAGGTCATTTCTGTTTGAAGAAATGGCCTCTTTTTTCAATACCCTGGACATCATTTTAATGCCGAGAAAGTTAACTGACTATTTTTTGCTCTTTTTGAAGGGCCTGGCTATGGGAAGTGCCGACGTGATTCCGGGAGTCTCCGGTGGAACAATAGCCTTCATTACAGGAATTTATGAAGAGCTGCTAGACGCTATCAAAGCATTTGACCTGACTGCGCTTAAGCTGCTTTCAAGCTTCAAAATCAAGGAGCTTTGGAAGCACATTAATGGCAATTTTCTTGTCGCCCTGCTTGCTGGCATAGGACTGAGCATTATCATCTTTGCGCAGGTGATTACGCACTTGTTGGAGCTGTATCCGATCTATGTTTGGTCTTTTTTCTTCGGTCTTATCATCATTTCCTCCATTACCATTGCCAGGCAAATCAAAAGGTGGTCTCCGGGTGTTATATTTGCCTTTATAGCAGGTTTAGTTTCTGCATACATCATTGTTTCGTCCACACCTGCCACAACCCCAACATCGTGGTGGTTCATTATCCTGAGCGGGATGGTTGCCATAACAGCCATGATACTTCCGGGTATTTCGGGCAGTTTCATTTTGCTGATCATGGGCAAATATGAATATGTTTTAAGAGCGCTCAAGGAGCTAAATTATCTTGTTATAGCACTTTTTGCAGCTGGCTGTGTCATTGGGCTTTTATCCTTTTCCCGAGCCATTTCGTGGTTTCTGAAAAAATACCACAACATGGCCATTGGTTTATTGTCGGGGTTTATGGTCGGATCGCTATACAAAATATGGCCCTGGAAACGAGTGGCGCAATTTAGGCTGAACAGCGCCGGCGAACAGGTGCCATTTATCGAAAACAATGTTTGGCCACATTATTATCATAAGCTTACCGGGCAAGATCCTCAAATTCTTTTCGCTCTGCTTTTTATTGCACTTGGCTTTGGCGTTGTGGTGATTATTGAAAAAATTGCACACACAACCGTCAAGTACAAAAACAAGTAATGCCGAGGCTGTTTGGACTAATCGGGTTTCCACTGACCCACTCTTTTTCAAGAAAATATTTTTCGGAGAAGTTCCTGAGAGAAGGGATCAGCGATGCTTCCTATGAGCTGTATGAGATGGAAACCGCCGCCAGCTTTCCAGCTTTGTTTGCCGAGAATCCCAATCTGGTAGGGATAAACGTCACCATCCCTCATAAAAAGGCAGTCATTCCTTTGCTGAACAAGCTTGACCAGAGTGCTTCAAGAGTTGGGGCGGTCAATGTGATAAGAAAAGAGCGGGACGGACAGCTAACAGGATTTAACTCAGACTATATAGGTTTTTTGCGGTCGTTGCAGAGCTGGGCCGGTGATGCAATAGTTGGAGCAAAAGCCCTGGTGCTTGGCACAGGTGGAGCGGCTTCTGCAGTAAGGGTGGCACTGGAGGACTTGAAGATTGAATACCTTCAGGTGTCTAGGTCTGCTGGGAATGGAGTTATTACCTACGGAGATTTGAAAAATGATCCCACGATTCTTGAATCGAGGAAATTGATTATCAACACAACACCATTGGGCACGTACCCGGATACCGGAAAATGCCCGGAGATTGATTTCGAGAGAATTGGTTCCGGCCACTTATTCTACGACCTCGTCTACAATCCAGCCGAGACACTTTTTATGAAGAAAGGGCAGGAGCATGGCGCCAAAGTAAAAAACGGATACGACATGCTGGTGTTGCAAGCCGAGAGAGCCTGGGAAATCTGGAATCAAAAGTGATGAATATTTCGTTTATTCGTTGACCAACAAATTTCTACTCTTTGGACTTCGAACTAACATCTGAATACCAACCCACCGGGGACCAGCCAAAGGCAATTGCAGAGCTTGTAAAAGGTCTCAATGCCAACGAACCCGCCCAAACGCTGCTGGGAGTGACAGGCTCCGGCAAAACCTTCACAGTGGCCAACGTCATCAAGGAAGTGAACAGGCCAGCCCTTGTCCTCAGTCATAATAAGACGCTGGCAGCACAGCTTTTTGGAGAATTGAAGCAGTTCTTTCCTAACAATGCTGTTGAGTACTTCATTTCCTACTACGACTACTACCAGCCGGAAGCGTTTATTCCAACCACAGGACTTTACATAGAGAAGGATCTTTCTATCAACGAAGAAATTGAAAAGCTGAGGCTAAGTGCCACTTCGGCGCTGCTTAGCGGAAGGCGGGACGTGATAGTGGTTGCTTCAGTCTCCTGCATATACGGTATAGGCAATCCGGATGAGTTTGGCAAAAATGTTATTCGGTTAGAGGAAGGGCAGCAGATCACCCGAAATCAACTGCTTTTCAGCTTTGTGGATATTTTGTACAGCAGAACGGAGGTAGAGTTTAAGCGGGGTAACTTTAGGGTGAAGGGGGACACGGTTGATATTTTTGTTGCGTATGCCGACTTTGCCTACCGCATTATTTTCTGGGGAGACGAAATTGAATCCATTCAGCGGATCGATCCACAGTCAGGTAAAAAGCTCAGCGACGAGAAAATAATAACAATATTTCCTGCCAATCTTTTTGTCACCGGGAAAGATGTGATCCAGCAGGCCATCATCGAAATTCAGGACGATATGATGGCTCAGGTCAACTATTTTGAAAGTGAGCGGCGGTTTCTCGAAGCAAAACGGTTGAAAGAGCGAACAGAGTTTGATCTTGAAATGATAAGAGAGCTCGGCTATTGCTCGGGCGTGGAGAACTATAGCCGCTATTTCGACAGGAGGCAGTCGGGCCAAAGACCTTTCTGTCTGCTTGACTATTTCCCTGAAGATTTTGTGATGGTAATTGACGAAAGCCATGTGACTGTGCCGCAGATCAGGGCTATGTGGGGAGGCGACAGGTCGAGAAAGGTGAACCTGGTGGACTACGGTTTCCGGCTTCCATCGGCACTGGACAACAGGCCGTTGACATTCAATGAATTTGAAGGAATGCTGAGCCAGGTAATATTTGTTAGTGCCACGCCGGCAGAGTATGAGCTCAGAAAGTCAGAGGGTGTGGTCGTGGAACAGATCATCAGGCCAACCGGTCTTTTGGATCCGGAGATTGACGTCAGGCCGAGTATCAATCAGATAGACGATCTGTTGGAAGAGATTGATGAGCGGGTGAAAAAGGAAGAAAGGGTGCTGGTGACTACGCTTACTAAAAGAATGGCGGAGGAGCTTCAGAAGTACCTTGAGAGAGCTGGCGTGAAGTCACGCTATATCCACTCAGAGGTGAATGCACTTGACAGGGTAGAAATTCTCAGAGAGCTAAGGCTAGGTGTTTTCGATGTCCTTGTAGGTGTCAACCTTTTGCGTGAGGGCCTCGATTTACCGGAAGTTTCGCTGGTCGCTATTTTGGATGCCGACAAAGAGGGCTTTCTTAGAAACCAGCGATCGTTGGTTCAGACAATTGGTCGGGCGGCCAGAAATGAAAGCGGAAAGGTGATTATGTACGCCGATAAAATCACTGACTCCATGCGGGAGGCCATTGATGAGACCTATCGGAGGAGGGACATCCAAATTGCTTACAACAAAGAGCACGGCATTACCCCCCGATCTGTTAAAAAGAATATCGGCTCAATTATGGGTCAAACTAAAGTGGCTGACTCCAAAAAGGACGGAAGGAAGTACTACGTTGAAAATGAGGAGCCAAGTATTGCCGCCGACCCGATTGTTCAATACATGCCAAAGCCTGAGCTCGAAAAGCTGATCAAGCAAACACAAAAAGCCATGGAAAAAGCGGCCAAGGAGCTGGATTTTATTGACGCAGCGAGGTTGAGGGATGAGCTAGCTGATTTAAAAAAGTTGTTTGAAAAATGATCGTATGCAATGCAATAGGATGGATTAGCTGAGTTTGTTTGGTGGCAGTGCAATTAAAAAGAGATAAATGATGTTCTGTTAATGTAGACAGAAATAGATTCCTCCCTACCGTCGATAAAATTGCATCGAATGTTTCAGGTTTTAATCGTACCTTTGTCCTCTTAATTATCGAAGCACAGTAGGTAACTTGTGCTTTTAAATAACAAGAACCCTAATGAGTGCACCTAAATTTTCATCTCAGGGAAATTCGTTTTATGGCGAACTGAGGTCAAGAATAAACGAATACTTTCAAGAGGCAGGAAAGCCGTCGACTGGTAACTATAAGCTATACTTCAAGGCCGTTGTTCTGGTATTGAGCTGGGTGGGTTTCTATATCCATTTAGTCTTTTTTACTCCGGGCACGTGGTTGGCACTCACAGAATCTGTAATAATGGGAGGTTTAACGGCCGCCATCGGATTTAATGTGATGCATGATGGTTCGCATGGAAGTTTTAGCCGCAAAGAGTGGGTGAATAAGCTCGCAGGTCTATCGCTCAATTTTCTTGGAGCTAATGTGTTTATGTGGAATACCAAGCACAACGTTATTCATCACACCTACACCAATATTGATGAAATTGACGATGATATTGATGCCAGGCCGTTCCTGAGACTTTGCTCTACGCAGCGTCACCGAAAAATTCATCGCTACCAGCATATCTATGGTTGGTTTGCTTATTCGTTGCTTTACCTGTATTGGGTATTCTTTACAGACTACAAGAAGTACTTTACCCAGAAAGTAGGCTCTATGCCGCTAATGAAGATGAAGCCCAAGGATCATATCAGCTTTTGGGGTTTCAAAGTGATTCATGCGGTGGTTTACATGGCGTTGCCAATCTATATGGTAGGTTTCCTGCCATGGCTAACAGGCTTCCTGGTAATGGGCTTATTCGCTGGATTGGTGCTTACGCTCGTATTCCAATTGGCACACACAGTGGAACACACTCATTTCCCCGTTCCGAATGAATTGAACAAGCTTGAAGACGAGTGGGCGATTCATCAGATAAAGACAACGGCCAACTTTGCCACTAAAAATAAGCTGATCACATGGTGGGTTGGTGGCTTGAACTACCAGATTGAGCACCATCTGTTCCCCAAAATATCTCATATTCATTATCCTGCCATAAGCAAAATCATCAAGAAAGTGTGTGAGGAGAATGGTATCGTGTATATTGAATACCCCCGCATGCGGATCGCCCTGGGCTCCCATGCAGCCTATTTAAAGGCCATGGGTCAGGCATAAAAGAAAGCCCTTCTCCATGGAGAAGGGCTTTTTTGATTAAACCTTCGGCAAAGTCCATCCATTATTGTATTTCGCTTTCATCAGAGCGTTGGCTTCGGCATCGTTCTTGAATTGCCCGCTTGCCGCATCCCAGAAAACTTTCCTCCCGGTTTTGTAAGCGATATTGCCCATTTGCGCATTAATGGCCGCAATGCTGCCTGTTTCAATGCCGCACTTGAGTTTGGATGAATCATTTGCCTTGATGGCATCAACAAAATTTCTGGTATGGAGATCAAGCGCATTTCCCTGCGGGCGCTGATCTGGCACATCGTCCATTTTCCAGGCAGTCATTCCGTCTTTCTGTTGTGTTTCGGGGATGATCTCCCAGCCACCTCTGTTGACTACCAGCGTGCCGTTGTTGCCAATAAAAGCGATGCCTTCCGTCTTGCCGTAGTTGCCGCCGTCAATTCCCGTGGCGTGCTCCCACAGCATATTGAACCCGTCGTATTCAAATACCGTTTGCAGTGTGTCTGGCGTTTCTGAGGCGTCATCCGGGTAGGCAAACTTGCCACCTGAGGCCATCACTGATTTGGGTGCCTTCACACCCATGGCATAAAGAGCAATATCAATTTCATGTACACCCCAGTCGGTCATCAAACCGCCGGCGTAGTCCCAAAACCAGCGGAAGTTGAAGTGGAAGCGGTTGGCGTTAAAGGGACGCTTCGGAGCAGGCCCAAGCCACATGTCGTAGTTGACACCAGCAGGCACTGCTGTGTCTGGCAAAACAGGCACCGGCTTCATCCACCCCTGATAAGCCCATACCTTCACCAGTCTGATTTGTCCCAGCTTGCCAGAGCGAACCACATCGAGCGCCTGCTCGTAATGCGGACCGCTGCGCTGCCACTGGCCAACCTGTACGATTTTGCCATATTTTTTCGCAGCAGCTACCATGAGGTTACACTCTTCCATGGTATTGGCGATTGGCTTCTCCACATACACATGCTTTCCGGCCTGCACAGCATCGACCATGGTTTTGCAGTGCCAGTGATCTGGCGTGCCGATGATAACAACATCAATGTCTTTGTTTTCCAGCATTTTGCGGTAGTCGCCATACTGGGCGGGTTTTTTACCCCTCATTTTCTCCACGTCAGCGGAGCGTCTGTCAAGCACGCTTTGGTCAACGTCGCATAGAGCGACGCAGTCGACCTCGTCCATGTTGAGGTGTGAGCGCATGTCGCTCCAGCCCATGCCGTTGCAGCCGATCACACCATAGCGCAGCTTGTCGGCTGCTGCGACCGGCTTCCGTACGCCGGCGAATGACGAAAAAGGCATTTGGCTAAGTGCCAGCCCGCCCGCAGCGGCCATGCCGGTCTTTTGTATAAATGTTCTTCTGGATGTTGAACTCATAATAGTAGGTATGTTTTGAATCGTTTATTTCTCAATATCCTAATTCGATACCTAAAAAGGAAGGGCTAATTGCGTGGTCAGGCATATGGGTTGTTCGATGGGCAATAAAAAAGCCCCTCCGTTGCTGGAAGGGCTCTGATATTTAGTAGCAACTGGCTAATTATTTTGCCGCTGCAAAGCGCTTGGCAACTGCATCCCAATCTACCACATTGTAGAAAGCTGCTACGTAGTCAGGTCTTCTGTTTTGATAGTTCAGGTAGTAAGCATGCTCCCAAACGTCAAGACCAAGAATAGGTGTGCCACTGCAACCTGCGTCAGGCATCAATGGATTGTCCTGATTGGCAGTAGAGCATATTTCAAGCTTGCCGCCTTTCACACAAAGCCATGCCCAGCCTGAGCCGAACCTGGTAGCTGCAGCCGCAGAAAATTTTTCTTTGAAGCCGTCGAATGAACCGAAGGCAGCGTTGATAGCATCAGCCAAAGCACCTGAAGGCTGGCCGCCTTTGCCAGGGCCCATAACTGTCCAGAAAAGAGAGTGGTTCCAGTGACCGCCGCCGTTGTTGCGCACAGCTGGCACGTTAGAGTGGCTTTTCAGCAATTCTTCGAGCGACTTGCCAGCCATTTCAGTGCCTTCGATGGCTTTATTCAAGTTCGTCACGTAGGCATTGTGGTGCTTTCCGTGGTGTATTTCCATGGTGCGGGCGTCGATGTGCGGCTCCAGCGCATTGGTTGCATATGGTAATGCTGGTAATTCGAATGCCATAATTATTGATTTGTTTTATGGTTGAACATTTATCTTACTGAACAGTAAATCTACTAAGAACTGCCCAAATAAATAACGCCAAAAGGTGGGTATAGTTCCTTGATGTAATAGATATGTACATGGAAGTATCGATGAGTTTATTCCTTCTCCCTCAACCTCTTGAAAAAAGTGTTAATCAGTTGTCGGCATTCCTGTTCCATAATTCCCGATGACACCTTTGTTTTCGGATGCAGCACATTTTCCGTCAGCAGTGAGTAACCTCGCTGTAAATCGGATGCCCCGTAAACAACTCTGCCTATCTGCGTCCAGTGGAGGGCACCTGCACACATCACACAAGGTTCAAGCGTAACGTACAGTGTGCAATCGTTCAGGTATTTGGAACTGAGGTAGTTTTCTGCAGCCGTAATCGCCAGCATTTCTGCATGGGCAGTTACGTCAGTAAGCTTTTCTGTGTGGTTGTAGCCTTTGGCAATGACTTTGTTCTGACAAACAATAACGGCGCCGACCGGAATTTCATCTTCCTCCAGCGCTCTTTCAGCTTCACGCAGAGCGACTTTCATGAAATGATCGTCGCTGAAAACCGTTAGCCCGCTCACTTGAAGTTCTTTTTGATGGATACGCTTTGCATGATCTGTGGTGCCAAATCCTTCCATTTTCTCATATGCTGGTAAGGCGATGAAAGCGTGAACACGAGCGTTTGGTTGTTGACAATGGTGTACTGGATATAGCTGTAAGTACGGAGGGCTGATTCGTTGGTAATGGCGTCTTCCTCAGGTTTAACTATTGCAACAAACTCAAATACGGCAAAATCCCGGCCGTTGATAGTTTCGATGGCGTCTTTGGTGAAACTCACCTCATCGTAAAGAGAAGAAATGTTGGCTTTATAAAAATCCTTCAGAATGTTTAAGTCACCCTGGGCCCATTGGTTGTTTCCTTTGTTGATCCCGAAATCGACAGTCACACCATAGTCGGTGTGCAGGGCCATCGGTCTGCGGGTGTACACATACTTACTATTGATCTCCTGCTCGTTCATCGGACGAAAGTCGGAAGGAAGGCTCACGGTGATGTAGTCAGTTACTTTGGTGGGGCTTAGTTGGGCAAGGGCAGAAAAGCCCAAGGCGACCAAAAGAATGGTAATAAGAAATTTCACAACTGATTTGGTTTTGTTTGTAAATTTAGTGGCTTCAAGGTGACTTGGAAACTTAAGCAGAGCATATTTCACCTTACATGATATATTGAGATGAAATAAGAACCAATTCATTGTAAAGCTCGTCGAAACTTTCAGTTTTGAATTGTTCAGTCAGCTCAGCAGCACCATTGAGACCTCCAACATAGTACCTATTAAACCATGGCAAAATACTGATGATTCCGTCAATCAACCCCACATTTTTAGCTACAAATATGTAGGCAGCCCCTATGCCTGCGATCAGGACAAACGAATTGACTCCTTCTCTCAAGTGGTGGGCGTAAGTATGCCCTAAACCGGGCAACAATCCACTAAGCACAATGGCTTTGAGCTTGGTTTTTCTCTCAACCTTAGCAGTTTTTTTCCAAATTTTGTCAAGATTTTCCTGACTTAGTGGTACCGAGTTTCCTGCTGCATGAAAATATCTTTTTGCGTCCTCAAATTCTCTTTCTTCGTAGGCGATTAGCCCAAATAGTATTTGTTTCGAAACCTGGCCCTCTTCCGTGGCGACTTCCATTCCAAATAGCGCAGTTTTTGCTTCCATTAGTTTACCAGCTTTCATTAATGACACCACGTGATAAACGTAAAATTCATGGTTGTTCGTAACGTTAAAAGACAACAGAAAGAATTCGGCAGCTTCGTCCCACTTTTGAAGGTAAAAATCGCAAGCAGCCAGCGACGGAATGGTGATTGAGTCGTAGGCCGAGCTTTTATCAAAGAAAATAACTCGTCTGTAAAGCTCTGACGCCTCCTGGAATTCCTGCCTGTCGAAGTAGTGACCGGCAAGGGTTAGCGCTTCGGGTATTGCTTGCGAGCATCCTGCCCTAGTAAATGCCGTAATAAATATCCAGAAGGCTATTAACGTGAGTGCGGTACTTTTCTTTCTTGTTTGCATTATATTTTTTTGCTGATTTTGCCGATCCATATATATTACCAAGGTAGAAGCCTGTGGCAAGGCCGCCAAATGCCCAGCCGATCGGACTTTTTACACCGCTTTTCGCAAACCCTCTATAGGACTGCCATGCTGCCGTTGAGAAGAGAAGCATAGAGAAAAGGCCGTCTTTCCAATGTCCTACGTATATCTTACCTGTGCCAGGCACAATTGCCGAAAATGCGCCGGCGATGAATGGGCTCTTCATTTTTTCGTTTTCAAAATTTACAGAAAGCTCAAACAAGGGCTTCATAGGATATGACGCCGTGCTGTCAACACTATTTGGGACTACCTGATCCCAACGGTCTTCAAGCGCATAGCTGACTAATTTTAAAAACCTTTTGTCGTCCGATTCCAGCTTATTGTTATCTACCAACACCGCACGTGCCTCTTCATGTTGCGACAGATGAATATGGCTGTAAAATTTGCTGACTGATATCGTTTTGTCCGGGGAGCCAAATTGGTGAATGAAGCCGTCGATTTGTTTTAAAGAAGACTTATAATCACCAGAGAACTGAGTTGCTCTTACCAATTTCCACCACGCCGAAGTGTCGGCTGGTTGGAAAAATACCGCCCGCTCAAATTCTCGTTGTGCCTCCGGATAGCGCTTTGCTGAAAAGAGGTAATCAGCATATTCCTTGCTGTGTTGATAGTCGAAAAGATCCTGGGCGAAAGACTGTTGCGCCACTACCAATAATATGAAAAACGAAAAAATGCTTCTAAAATTCACCTACGTCGTCTATTAGTCTCTTTTTGTGAAAATCCCTTTTGTATAAGTTAGGGCTGAGTGAATTACATCGGGTGTATCTGTCGAAGAAGGCAACGCCACCTTTTATAGGGCCGAATTTTTCAACCGCTCTAATTGCATATTCGGAGCATGAAGGGGAGAAAGAACATGTGCTACCATCTTGTGAGCTGATAAATGTCTTGTACACATAGAACAATCCTGTATAGGCCATTTCCAACTCATCATCTGCTTTTTTGAAGTAGTGGTCAAAATGCTTTTTCTCTGTATTGACAGGCTCCTTTAACAATGCTTGGTTAAGATTAATTGACTTTACCTGTGCGAATGAGGGGAGCGACACGAAGAGAAAAACAGTCATAGTAATCAGCTTCATCTGAATAGTCATCAATTTTGATGTTTTTATGTTCAGTCATTTTTTTTAATTCTCCATCGCCCAAACTAACTATTTCGAAAATTTTAGTAGGAATCCGATATCTTCCAAAAGTTTCATAATTTTTAAAAAACTGGCGTATTAGAACTTCATTCTCACCGCTATAAAAGATTACACCATCCACCAGATTGCGAATTTGCGTAATCACAATATGCCCTGCTCCCAGATCCGGATGTGCCCACTTTGTGACAATTTTGTCCTCAATCCTCTCCGTGTCTATAAGGGAATAACCATATTCATCGAGACCAAAATTTGACGCCTTGTTCGACAATATGAGATGGTATATGGAAAAGTTGACCGTAAAAGATGAGCCCGGTAGTCTTTTGACATCCTCCCCTTTCACTAAGTAAGCAACCGTGTCCTTGTACAATAATATTTGTTCCTGGGGAAAGGTGTGGTGGTGGGTAAGGGTTTTCTGGTTGATGTCGTAAAAGACCCTGCCCATCACAAGTGATTGTTTGCCAGAAGGAAGAACCTCTTTGATCGAATAGTCAGCTTCTATTCTGGTATTGATGGACTGCCCTTTGGTGCCAAAAAATGGCAAGGTGGCAAGGACGAACAGTAAAAGTTGTTTTTTGCTCATAATAAAAAAGGGCAATCATTTTCAGATTGCCCGAACTTTAGACTTTTACATTTTTCTGGTTTAGTTGGTATAGTTACGATAAACCAGAGGATAAGTGATGGCATTGAGCACAACTCCTGCGGCGAAGCCAATCCAGAAAGATACTTTTTGATCAGAAGTCTTATTTTTGTTGGTGATCACAACGAAAAACCCGATTGGGCAGCATAGAAAACCCCATAACGCAGAGCCCCAATCAAAATTGCTCCAGTCAAACCTTTGAGTGGCATTGACTGAATAAGATACATCCAAAGCATCTGTGTAATTTCCTTCAACGTCGAAAATTTTAAGAGCCTCATAGTCTTTGATGTCTTCGGTTTTGATGGTTGACTCAAGTTTGTCCAAAAGGGTAAAAGACTGCTCGAAAGATTCCTGATCAAAAGCAATGTCTGCCGCTTGAACTTCAAACGTTTTCTTTTCGGGACTTGCTACAGCAATTTGACCAACTAACAGAAAAAAAGACAAAGAGAGTGCGGTTACTCGTAATAGTTTTTTTTGCATATGAAGAATAGGTTAAAGAGTGATAACTACCGTAAAGAAACAATTTATTTAAAAATTGCAGAAGGGTTCGGTGGGAATTTTGTTGTGAATTTTTGCCAAGTGCTTACTCACATAACTTTATCGCCAACTAATGCCGTATTGAATTGTCAAAGTTGAAAAATATTTGACCAAAGTATTGCTAACTTTGCCTCCCAAAATTCAAAACGACTAGCAATGCTTCGAACTCACACTTGTGGCGAATTAAGACTTGAACACGTAGGAACTACCGTGACACTTTGCGGGTGGGTGCAACGCCTCCGGGACAAAGGCGGCATGGCCTGGATCGACCTGAGGGATCGCTATGGCCTGACACAGCTCATGTTTGATGAAGGATCAACTGCTGCCGACATTCAGAAAATGGCACAGGGTGTGGGTCGTGAGTTTGTGCTGAAAGCTACCGGCGAAGTAATAGAAAGGGTGTCGAAAAACCCTAAAATGCCGACTGGCGACATAGAAATCAGAGTGACTGCGATGGAGGTGTTAAATCCCGCCAAAGTACCTCCGTTTATTATAGAGGACGAAACCGACGGTGGCGATGAACTTCGCATGAAGTACCGCTACCTGGACCTGCGTAGAAACTCTGTAAGAAGCAACCTTGAGCTTCGTCACAGGATGATGCAGTACACCCGCCGCTACCTTGATGGCAACAAGTTTATCGAAGTGGAAACGCCAGTACTCATCAAGTCGACCCCGGAAGGTGCCCGTGACTTTGTGGTACCCTCCCGTATGAACCCGGGGGAGTTTTACGCCTTGCCGCAGAGCCCCCAGACTTTCAAGCAGCTGCTGATGGTGTCTGGCTTCGACCGTTACTTCCAGATCGTGAAATGCTTCCGTGACGAAGACCTCCGGGCAGACCGCCAGCCTGAGTTTACCCAGATCGACTGCGAGATGTCGTTTGTTGGGCAGGAAGATATTCTCAACATATTCGAAGGGCTGGTGAAGTCGCTTTTCAAAGAAGAAAAAGGACTGGAATTTGGCGCCTTTCCTCGCATGAGCTACGATGAGGCGATGGCTAAGTATGGCAGCGATAAGCCAGATATTCGCTTTGGTATGGAGTTCGTGGAGCTGAATGCGCTTACCCAGGGCAAAGGCTTCCAGGTGTTCGATGCCGCTGAGTTGGTGGTGGGCATTTGTGCCAAAGGTTGTGCGGAATACACCCGCAAGGAGTTGGATGGATTGACCGATTTTGTCAGACGACCACAAGTTGGGGCTAAAGGCATGGTCTATCTCAAATGCAATACCGATGGCACTTTCAAATCTTCGGTAGACAAGTTTTACTCCGAGGATCAGCTGAAGGAATGGGCCGCAGCGTGCGGTGCCGAAGCTGGTGACCTGATATTAGTATTGGCCGGTGACAAGAACCAGACCCGCAAGGCCATGAATGAGCTGAGGCTGGAGATGGGCAACAAGCTCGGCCTGAGAAAAAGAGACGATTTCAAACCTCTTTGGGTACTCGACTTTCCCTTGCTTGAGTGGGACGAGGACACAAAACGCTTCCATGCCATGCACCACCCGTTCACGGCACCGAAGAAAGAAGATATGAAGCTGCTGGAAACCGATCCGGGTGCTATCCGGGCCAACGCCTACGACATGGTGATCAATGGCGTTGAAGTGGGCGGTGGCTCTATCCGTATCCACGATAGGCCTACGCAGCAGTTGATGTTCAAAACGCTAGGCTTTACAGACGAAGAAGCTAAGAAGCAGTTCGGGTTCCTGATGGAAGCTTTTGAATATGGCGCACCTCCGCATGGTGGTATTGCCTTCGGCTTCGACAGGCTTTGTTCACTGTTTGGTGGCGTGGATTCCATCCGTGACTTTATTGCATTCCCTAAAAACAACTCGGGCAGGGACGTGATGATTGATTCGCCTTCTACCATCTCTGCTGAGCAGCTGAAGGAGCTGAATATTTCTGTTGGCAAGGTGTAAGATGAAGGGTTCTTACCTTCAGTTTCTACTGGTTCTGTTGGTACCATGGAGTGGGCTAAGTCAGACCGTGGAAAAGGTGGATTCGCTTGCCAGAAAAAAAGGGAAGGTCATTGCGGCCCCCATTTTGGGTTATTCGCCTGAGTCAAGGTTCTTTGGCGGGTTTATGGGCATGTGGATTTTGCCGAAAAAGGGGGTAGACACAAGCAGCTTCAAGCGACCCAGCACACTGGCTCCGATATTTATTTACACTGCCAACAAGCAAGTGATCAGCTCGCTGCGATCAGAGCAATATTTTAAGAATGCTACCTACCTGAGCAATACCCTGAGGGTGCGTAACTACCCGGACTTTTTTTTCGGCGTTGGAAATGACACACACCCGGATGACCTGGAAATGTTTCTGGATCAGTTTGGCCAGCTGAACGGTCGGTGGATGAAGATCAGGGACGAAAAATACTTTTTTGGATTGTCGTACGACTTCAGGTATGACAAGCTTAGCGACTTCAAAGATGGGGCAGTGCTGGAGACTGGAGAGGTGTCGGGCACCGAGGGTGGTTGGACTAGCGGGCTAGGGCCAATATTTATCTTCGATACAAGAGATAACGTCCTCTACCCTTCAAAAGGTTGGTACGTCACCAGCAACCTCCACTACTTTAGTAAAGTAGTGGGTAGCAACTATTCCTTTGCACAGTTGAACATTGATTCAAGGTACTTTCGGGAAGTGATCTCGCCAAAACATGTTTTGGGGCTGCAGCTTGTGATTAACTCCGTGGCCGGTAACAATATCCCGTTTTACAGGCTTCCGCAGTTAGGCGGAAACGACAGGCTGAGGGGAATCAAGAATGAAAACCTGTACCGTGACAAAGTCTCTTGGTATTTTCAGGTAGAGGGACGAAGAACGCTTTTTTGGAGGCTGGGAGGGGTACTTTTTGCAGGTGTTGGAAATGTTTCTCCGGGCATAGTTTCGGCTTTTCAAACCCCGGTGAAGGCTGTGGTTGGCGCTGGCGGGCGATTCAGGCCGATAAAGGATCAAAAGCTCAACCTCAGACTCGATTTCGGCGTGGCAACTGATGGTTTCTATGCTGTTTATCTCAACGTTGCCGAGGCATTTTGACCGTCTAATTGCTTAAATTATCCTCAAAATCTCTGTTATGCTAAAGTATATCCTAGGTGGGCTCGGCCTGATCGCTGTCGGGTTAGCTTGGTTCTTCTGGCCAGTGATGGCAAACAACATGGAATCTTACACAATTAACGACATCAAGGAGAAAGGCTTCATTATCGTGGGGCATCGTGGCGCAGCTGGCCATGCTCCTGAAAACACGATGGCATCGTTTCGCAAAGCCATTGAGTTGGGTGCTGATGTGATTGAGCTGGACGTTCACAGGAGCAAAGACGGGCATCTCATAGTCATGCACGATGCCACAGTGGACAGGACCACCAATGGCTCAGGCGCTATTTCAGCCATGACTTTTGATGAGATTCGTGCGTTGGACGCAGGCAGCTGGTTTGGCGAAGCATTCAAGGGTGAGTTGGTACCCTCACTGGCGGAAGTCATTGTAGGCATCAACGGCGAAGTGAAAGTATTGATAGAAATCAAATGGCCAAAAGAAGGGCTTTACGATGGACTTGGAAAGCAGGTGGCCGAGGAGGTGCACAAGTATGGAGCCGAAGAGTGGTGCATTATTCAGTCGTTTGACTCAAAATATTTGGAGGAGGCTCATGCCAGTGGCTACAACATACCTTTGCAAAAGCTGCTGGTCAGCCAGACGTCGCTTTTCTTTGTCCCGTTTCATAAGGACAATAAGTTCAGACTAGGACGAGCCTCCGTTGCACATGTGGAATCGATGAACTACTACCATAAAATGATCAATGCGTCGCTTGTTGAACGGCATCACGAAGAAGGCTTGACAGTTATTCCTTACACTGTGAACACAACTGACGAAATGATAAAAGTACTTGGCATGGGCGTAGACGGGGTGATTACGAATTACCCTGATGTTGCGTTGGCCCTGAGAAACGAATTAAAGTAGCGCCTGCAGGTTGGTGAGCTCCACCTCTGAGGCGATGTACCCAAAGGCTGACCAGCTTTCGCCGGCGACCACTTTCTCCAGAATGTCCCTGCCCTTTTCGATGTTGCCGTTGAGAAGGTACCAGTTGGCCACTCCATAGCCCTGTGTGGCGAGTTGAACCCCATCTTCTTCGTCAGCATTAAGAACATCTTCTGGTTTTAAAAGACCTTTGTACATAAGAAGGCGCTTGTGATAGGAGTCGTTCTCTATGATCTTCATTTTTGGTTTGATCGCCTCAAGCACTTTGTCAGCCGCTTGCAGATTCCCCAACTTCCTGTAAGTAATGTACATCCAGTCAGAGGTAGCCACCAGCAGGTCATCGTTGGTGGAAAACTCCATACATTTTTTGTAAGCTGAAATAGCCTTATCGTAGTTGCCTTTCAAATAGTAGGCAAGTCCAAGATGATACCAAACATTGAACTGAGTACTTGACAGTGGTATGTTAAGCTTATTCGGTATCCCATCTTTTTCGATCATGGTTTCTTCCCCACGCATATAAAAAGCCGCCTTCTCCAAATCCCTGATGGCATCTTCAAACTGCCTGATGGAAATATACCGGTGGCCCCTGTGGCGATAGATCCTGTACGAATCGGGAAATTCTCTTAACCCCTCGGTGTATACTTGTATGGCCTCTTTGTACATCGACATGTAAGCAAGCCTTCGTCCATACCAAATGATGAAGTCCAGGCTGTCAGGATACGCATCGAAATTTGCCTTAGCCTTTGCCAGGTTTGTTTCGAGGGTTGTCCTTTGCTTCTCAGAAAGCTCTGGTCTTTTAAGTTTTTTGCCCAAAAGAGACACAGCTTCGTAAGGTTCTTCATCACTTTCTGCAGAAGTTTGAACTGTCTCTGTGGTCTCCTCACTTTTTTCCTCATTGCTGGGCTCAGTTGGGATACAGCTATTTAACAGAACCAACAAGAGTGCAAAAGTGAATGCTGTTGAAAGAGGAAGCTTTTCAAAAAGTGGTTTTAGTAAAAAGGATTGATCGGGGATGTTCATTCAATAATAACTATGATATCGGGCGATGCTTCAAATAATTTTCATAATACTAAAAAATCTTGAAAAAAGATAATTTCAAAAAAACCATACAGACTGAGGTCTGGTTTTTGAACGCCGATCAGATAGAATTTTAGTTGACGCCTGGTTGTTTGATGGTCTTACCGGTTGCCTCTTTAGAAGCTGCCACCATCGTTTTCACGTCCTCCAGCAGTTGCCTGGCATCGTAAACAATGCCGTCTTTGATCGTATACTTTACGCCGCCAACTCTTACGACTTCATTGTCTTCGGTCAACTTGATGGCGCCTGTTCCGTACAGTACCTGAAGGTTTTGCAGCGGATTCTCTTCTACTATGACAAGGTCGGCCAACTTGCCAGGTTCAATGCTGCCAATCTCCTTTTCCATGCCAAGGGCCTGCGCTCCATACAAAGTGGCCGAGCGGATCACCTCCAGAGGATGGAAGCCCGCTTCTCTCAGCAGTTCCATTTCTCTGATATAGGCAAAACCGTACAATTGGAAAATGAATCCTGAATCTGAGCCGGTAGTTACCCTGCCGCCCCGGTTTTTGTATTCATTTACAAATGTCATCCAAAGGCGATAATTCTCTTTCCATTGAATTTCTTCTTCGGTGCCCCAGTAGTGCCAGTATGAGCCATGCGATTGCATGCTTGGCTGGTAGAAATCCCACAGCGAGGGAAGTGTATAATCCTGGTGCCATTCGGCAGTGCGGGCCCTCATTAAATCACGATTGGCCTCATAAATATTGAAGGTTGGATCCAACGTAAAGTCGAGATCAATGAGTGAGTCCATCACTGCGTTCCATTTTTCTGAATATGGAGCGGCAGCCTGCTTCCAAAGCTTTCCGGCTTCGCCAAAACGATGCTGTTCGTTCTGGTAGTTGTAGTCGAGCCGGAAGTCCTGGATGGTGCGGTTGTCGAACATAGCCTCGGGCAGGCCATACCAGTGCTCCATGCTGGTGAGTCCCCAGCTGGCGGTGTTGAGCACATTGGCCCGGGCCACGTCCATTTGCGCATGGTGGCAGGCAGCTCTCAGACCCAGCCGCTTATTCTCCCGCAGCGCAGCTTCCATAATGTCGGGGCTGGCACCGAAGAATTTGATGCCATCGGCTCCTTTTTTAGCATTTTCCTGCACCCAAAGACGAGCTTCTTCGGGGCTGTTGATGCCCCCTTCTTTGCCCATTCCAAAGGCAGTGTAGGCCACGATGCGGGGAGCGGTAATTTCGTTTTTCAGGCTTTTTTTCTTGTGTTCAAGTGTCCAGTCGAGGCCATTGCCAGCTGAAGGTTCACGAATCGTAGTGATGCCATGCGCCATCCAGAGTTTGAACACATATTCGGCCGGAGTTCCCTGCGTCACGCCGCCGATGTGCCCATGCATATCGATAAAGCCGGGAAGCACGTACATGCCCGCTGCGTCGATTTCCTTGCCGCCTTCTTTGAGTTTTGGGCGTCTTTCGGCGTTGATCTCAACACCAGGATAGCCGACGGTCTGGACGCTTTTGATTTTGTTTTGTTCGATAACGATATCCACTGGCCCGATTGGAGGCGCTCCGGTGCCGTTGATCATGATGGCACCTCGAATGATGAGCTGCGTGTAGGGGCCGTCACCTTCAGCCCTGGCGGGTGATGGGGTGATACTTCTCCTTTGGGCAGAAACATCAATGGAAAATATTTGAAAAAGCGCTAAAGCCGTAAGGAATATAGTCTGTTTGTTAATTCGCCTCATGGTTGGGGTATGCTAGGTTTTCGAAGATGTTCATCAAGATAGAGATAAGTGTTGATCCGCCCAACAAGCGCTTTTACAGAAGGTAATTTTAGCGTATTTATTAGTTTTCAGAACTTTTTACTTGTTTAGGTCTTTAAGTAAACAAAAGTCAAAAGATGGCCAGTACTTATTCCACGATGCTCCCACTGAGCACTAAAGCCCCGGATTTTAAACTTTTAGACACCGTTTCTAACAAGCTCCTTTCGCTAAACGATGTCAAAGCTGAGAAAGGCACCGTGGTGATGTTTATTTGTAATCATTGTCCCTATGTCATTCATGTGTTGGATGAGGTGTTGGCGATTGCCAGTGAATACCAGCTAAAGGGTGTAGGTTTTGTGGCCATCAGCTCAAACGACGTGGTGAACTATCCAGAGGATGGCCCTGAGCAAATGAAGATCATGGCCAGAGAGAAGGCTTTCCCCTTTCCTTATTTGTACGATGAAACTCAGGAGGTTGCCAGGGCCTATCAGGCTGCCTGCACCCCGGATTTTTATGTGTTTGATGCCGGCTTGAAATGTGTTTACAGGGGACGACTTGACGCAAGTACACCAAGAAACGGGCTGCCGTTGACTGGGAAAGACTTGCGAAATGCACTGGATGCAGTTTTAAACGGAGACACCGTGAAGGAGGAGGAGCAGCTACCCTCGATGGGTTGCAATATTAAGTGGAAGAGCTAGACCGACAGCAGTTTGACGGCTGCTGCCAAAACCAACGACACCATTCCCACTATTTTTTTGGCAATGGCCAGCTTCACGGCAGAGGCCCGACTGTGCACATGAAGTTTCTTGTAGATGTTCTTGATGTGCGTTTTTACGGTGTGCGGACTGATGAAGAGCCCTTCAGCTATTTCGAGGTAGTTGTTCCCATCCACAAGCCGTTGGATTATTTTTACTTCCTGCTCGGAGAGCCCATATTCCTGAATAGCCTGGTCTTTCAATTTCGAATCCTCGCTCAGATTTGGATCTGAACTAATCAAGCCAATCATTTTGCGGGCGATGGTTCTCGACATTGGTGCACCACCCTCCAGCAGTTCTTCAACGGCTTTTACAATATTGGACGGGCTTTCGTCCTTCAGCATGTAACCCACAGCCCCGGCTTTCAGAGAGTTGAATATTTTGTCGGGCTGCTCAAACACCGTGAGCATCATTACTTCAATATCTGGCAGTGACTGCTTTAGGCGAGCGGTCGTTTCTATTCCGTCGATGCCAGGCAATTCAATGTCCATGAGAACTACCTGAGGTAGCTCTTGTGCAGTGGCCTGTTCCATTTTGTTGAGAAAATCCTCCCCGGTTGGACTGACTAGTACCAGGTCAATACTTTGGAAGTATTTAAAGTTGTCGATGAATCGCTTTCTCAGCGACGGATTATCCTCAACCAATGCAATACGAATAGCCATAGGTTTTTTGTTCAGTGTCAAAGGTGGGGTAAAGAACTAATTGCCCCAATACCCAATTTGGGGTAAATCAAATAGTGAGGCTAATGGTAGATCCCTGATTTTTTACGGATGAGATACTAAAGCCGCCTCCAATTTCCTCCATACGTCGTTTCATATTTTCAATGCCATAGTGCTCACCTTTAGCCATGGCTTCGGTATCGAATCCGACACCATCGTCGGAAATCTTTATCACCAGGGACTCCTTCAAGGACAAGTCTACGATGATGTGACGAGCCTCAGCATGTTTGGCAATGTTTTGAATACTCTCCTGCACCACCCGGGTAATGTTGAGCGCCTCCCGGGAGGCGAGCTTATAAGGGTAGGCGATGTGGTTAATGATTTCAAAAGAGAGGCTGGAATTATACTTGATTGCGTTGGTTAGGTATTTTTCAATGTGATCGATAAAATCGGCCAGGGTTATTTCGCTCTGATGCAGGCTCCAGATGCTGTCACGAAGGCTTGTGAGCGTGTCCTGCGCATCTGCTTTCAGACTGCTCACGATTTTTTGCACTTCTTCATCTTTCCTGAATCCCTCAATTTGATCCGTAATCTGCAGGCCAGAGAGAATACTTGTCAGCTGAGCGCCTACATGGTCGTGGAGGTCGCTTGAAATGCGTTCTCGTTCTGACTGAATTTTTTGAACCAGTTCTAGTTGCTGTACTCTTCGCTGGAGCTTCAGCCTATTGTAGCCCAGGTATAGCAGGATAAGCAAAACGACCACTCCACCAATGAATGCATAAAGCTGGAGATTCTTTTGTTGGATAAGCAAAGCCTGCTCGGCCAATTGCAGGTCCCTGATTTGTATCTGCTGCACCTTCTTTTCAGTTTCATATTTTGTTTGCATCTCGGCAAGTGCCTCCGACTGAGCTTTCGCATATGAAGAGTCTTTTTCAACACCCCACTTCCTGTATAATTCTGTCGCTCGCTGAAAGTTTCCGGCCGCCTCATAGTTCAAGGCGAGTGCCTCATATATGTTTTCAATCTTGTAGTCTACCTGATCGTCCTCAGCCAGTTTTAATGCTCTATTGCCATATTCAATACCTTTCGACGGGTTTTTTAGCTTGGCATAAATGTTGGAAATATTGGTCAGGTCGGCTATTTGCATGGCAGTGCCGGGCACTTTCTCACGTATTTTTTCTGCTGTCAAGAACATCTCCAGCGCCCTGTCATAGTCATCCGCTGACTCGTAAACCGTTCCCAGAATGTGCAGACCGTTTGCTTCCGCATGCAAGTTGTTGGTTGCTCTGGCCCGTTCTATACCCCACGTGACAAAGTATTCGGCTGAGTCGTAACGAGACAGGCTCCCATAACAAGAGCCGATGTTGTTTAGCACCACCGGATGCGGCTCAGGAATTTTTGGCAAAGCCTTCTTGAAGTTGGAGATCGCCTTTGCATACTGACGCAGCTCCATAAATACAAGACCGATATTATTGAGAGCAGCCATTTCTCCATAAGGGTTTCCAGCTTCCTCGTGGCTTCTCAGCACGTCATAAAATATGTTGACTGCCTCCTCAAACCTCCTTTTCGACACCAGGTAAAGACCCCTGCTGTTCATGGTGAGGGTGTGGTATTTTTTATCGCCGAGCGAATCAGAGAGGTGCAGGGATTTTTCGAAATAGTATTGAAGTGAGTCTTCGTTTCGGTAGGTCTCGTAATAAATAGCCAGATTATACATGGATCTGGTGAGACCTGGAGCGAACGCTTTGGTCAGTGCTTTTGCCCTGGCCGAATGACTGTACTGGTAGATCTTTTCCGGATTGGAGTAGCGGTATTTTTCTGCCAGCGCATTGAGGATATTGATCCGGCTGGTGTCCGGAATATTGGTTTTCAGTACATTTTCAAGACTGTCAATGAAGGCGGGTTGGCTACTTGAGCTTAGGGAGAAAAAAAGCATCAATGCGGCAAGACACAATTTCGGTCGCATGAAGATTTACGGTATAAGTTGTTGGCTCCGGTAAGATAAGCTTTTATTGGTTTTTTTCCTTTTGGAATAGTACTAATCAAATATTTTGTGATGTAGCGTGCCAGTTGAACGGGCTTCTTTTTTCGGGAAAAGGTTAGTGTAATATACCCCGAAGACGGTATTTCGGACGGTCTTGGCCCGGTCTAATTTTATGGTGTCAAAATCCAATTAGACCGTAGAACCAGATCAAATGAAAGTTTTCACCAAGATTTTTGCCGTTGTTTCTCTATGTTTTTTCATCCTGAATGGTTACTGCAAATCTGTAGCAGTTGATGACTTTTCCAGATCACCTCTAGACGATATCACCCTTTTGAGTCCGGTTGGCACGGAGGAAAAGAAGTTTGGTGAATCGCTGACGATTTCCTGGCAGAATTACTCAACCTACGCCACCTCCGACTACTTCCAGCTTTACTACCGCAAAGATGGAGCTGGCTGGGTGAATTTTCTCAGTCAATATGGGACGAACCTGTCGCCGACTGGCAACCAGATGAGCTACAACTGGACGATTCCAGATTTTGGAACCGATGCAGAAAGCCAGGTTGAAATTAGAGTTGTGAATGCTTCGAGGAGTGTTGAGGGAATCGGCAATGATTTCAGGGTTTACTACGAACCGGAAGTGGTGGTCACCAATCCGGTTGGTACCGAAGAGCTAAAATTCGGCGATCCACTGACCATAAGCTGGACCAACGGAGACTACACCAGTAATGACTATTTCCAACTTTACTACCGTAAAGACGGCGGAAGTTGGGTAAACTTTACCAGCCAATATGGGCTGTACTTGTCGCCTAGTGGCAGCCAGATGAGTTACAACTGGACAATTCCTGATTTTGGGACTGATGCAGAAAGCCAGGTCGAAATAAGAGTGGTGAACGCTTCGAGGAATGTCGAGGGAATCAGCAACAACTTCAGGGTATACTATGAGCCGGAAGTGGTGGTGACTAACCCGACTGGAACAGAGGAACTCAAGTTTGGTAACTCACTGACTATTACCTGGACCAACGGAGACTACACGAACAATGACTATTTCCAACTTTACTACCGTAAAGACGGGGGTAGCTGGATAAATTTTGTCAATCAATATGGGCTGTACTTGTCGCCTAGTGGGAGCCAGATGAGTTACAGCTGGACGATTCCTGACTTCGGCACTGATGCTGAAAGCCAGGTGGAGGTAAGAGTAGTAAACAGCTCAAGGAATGTTGAAGGAATCAGCAATGATTTCAGGGTTTACTACGAACCGGAAGTGGTTGTTACCAATCCGACCGGCACCGAGGAATTGAAGTTCGGCAATCCATTGACCATTACCTGGACAAACGGCGACCATACGAACAACGATTACTTCCAGCTCTACTACCGCAAAGACGGGGGTAGCTGGATAAATTTTGTCAATCAATATGGGCTTTACCTGTCGCCGAGTGGCAACCAAATGAGCTACAACTGGACGATTCCTGATTTTGGGACGGATGCAGAAAGCCAGGTCGAAATAAGGGTGGTCAATGCTTCGAGGAATGTTGAGGGAGTCAGCACTGATTTCCGGGTTTACTACGAGCCTAGCGTGTCGATTACCAGTCCGACAGGTGAAGAGATAAAGGCTCTCGGCTCTACTATACAGCTTGCTTGGACAAATGGTGATGTGACCAACAACGACTATTTCCAGATTTACTACCGGGTAAATGGGGGCGGCTGGGTGAACTTTTACAATCAATACGGGCTCTATTTATCCCCGTCAGGATCCGAAATGAGTTATAGTTATACCATTCCCAACGTGAGCATTTCCGGGACTGCCACTATGGAAATCAGAGTGGTAAACAGTAGTCGCTCGGTGGAGGCGATTTCACCCGCATTTACAATTTGTTCCAGCTGTCCCGCTGTGGCACTAACAGCGCCCAATGGAGGACAGGCGTTCTTTGTGGGCGACGAGGTAAGTATTACCTGGTCTCTATCTAACGCCTGGAATAGCTCCGACAATATTGTAGTCAGCTATAACACTGGTGCGGGAGACCAAACCATTTTTTCCGGATTATACTCCGCCGTGCCAGGCAACTCCTACACCTGGACGGTACCCGACGATGTGAGTTCAGAAGTAAAGGTGAAAATCACCAACACAACCACTGCAGAGTCCGACGAAAGTGACAGCTTTTTCAGTATCGTGCCCATACCGGTTCGTTCAGTCGAGTTTTCCAGTCCGTCAGGTGATGTGGTATACCTTGGTGGGTCGGTGGCCGTCGAGTTTTTGCCTTCGGAAATAGCGGGAAGTGATGAGCTCAGTTTTGAACTGTCGACCAACGGCGGTGTGAGTTTCCCTTATACAATCCAAACGGCCGCACTCAATACCCTGGACAATATTGCCGGGTCATATTTCTTCGATTTTGTGCCGAACAATCCTTCGTTTGTTTCTGAGTCATGCATGATCAGGGCGAAATACGGAACAACCGTTCTGGGCGCTTCCGACATATTTTACATTGCCAGCCCCGCCATTTACAACCTGGCGGTCAGCTACCCTCAGGAAGGGGAGAATATACTCGTTTATGACCTTCCCGTCGATATCACCTTTACAAACGACGGCCTCAGCACCTTCGACCTCTACTATGTGGTGCCCGGCCAGTCGCAGGTACTCATCGAAGACGCAATCGACATTTCTGCTGACTTTGACGTGACCTATAGCTACACCCCTGATTTTGTGGGTGAGAATGCCAAATTCAGGATCGTTGGCGGAGGCCAAACCATCGAAACAGAAGCATTTGATGTGGTTTATCCCGTAGTGGCAACAGATGAGGGATACGACCCTGTCAGCCTTGTTGACTTCGGCATCAGGCAGGCCAGCACGACGACTGTATTGTCTTATCTGCTGAATGTGACCAACGTTGGGGTTACGGTAACCTCGACCAATCCTGATGATTTTGAAATTTCTTTGAGCGAAGGTTCAGGCTTTACAAACAGTTTGGTAATAGCACCTCAAGCAGGCATCAGGAGCATTCCTGTGTATGTCAAGTTTGCGCCAGCGACCAATAACGGAGCACTTGCACAGGGTGTCTTGAGAAACCGATTTGTCGATTCCAATCTGTCGAATATTGATATCGATGTAAATGTGCAGGGCAGAGCGGCAACCTCCGGGCCTTCACTGGTGCTTTTTGCTCCGGCGAATGCTGCAGAGCTGATCTCAAACAGCGTTACTACAATCAGGTGGGGAAGTACGCTGGTCGATCTGCTCAGCGTTGAGTATTCGCTTGACGCTGGAGCCAACTGGTTCCTGATAGAAGACGACCTGTCTGCATCCTTCACAGAGTTTGATTGGTTGGTTCCCGAAGTTGCCTCACAAACAGATGCCATTATCCGTCTGGTGGATCAGTCAGGCCTGGCGACCATTGCCAGCGCTGAAGTATCAATCCTTCCTGCTCCTTCCATCAGTTCGCTTACGTTGATCAACAGCGGTGCCAATCTTCAAATTGACGGCAGTGGCTTTTCATCTATTGCCAATCACAACCAAATCACCTTCCCTGGTTTCCCGGACATAACTGCCTACCCAACATCGGCCTCGGCTACTCAGCTGGTGGTGGAAGTGCCACAAGGAACGGTTTCTGGTTTCATCAAAGTGAATGTTTCCGGCAAAGGAACGGCCATTTCGCCGAGTCAGCTCGTGCTTTCGGGAATTACCCTTACTCCAGACCAGGGCCAGGTAGGCAACACTGTCTTTATCAACGGCAGTGGTATTGACTTTGAGGCGGCCACAGCTGTTTCGGTAACGTTTACAAATGGTATTTTAGGATCTGTGGCAGCAGCCTCGGTGGTGGTGGAAAGTGCTGATTTACTTTCAGTAGTGGTTCCGTCAGGCGTGGAAGCTACCGGCGCAGTGGAGGTGGATGTTGACGGGATCGTTTATACATCCGCACAGGCGTTTAAAATTCAGTCGATTGATTTCACACCAAAAACGGCGGGAATCTTTGAAACAGTCACCATTTCAGGTGTGAATACGTCATTTCTTAATAACAATACGCAGGTATTTATCAACGGCCTGGCTGCTACCGCATCCGGAGTGTCAAATACCCAAATCAATGTGACCGTGCCTCATGGAGCCAGCACTGGCAAGGTGACTGTGAGTACTAACAATGGATTCTTCGAGGCGTTAGATGACCTGACGGTTGAGCAACACAAGATCACGTCCCTGTCTGCCACTAAAATTACCAAAGGTCAGTCGCTGGTCATCACCGGAGACAATTTTACGGGAGCCAGCTTAGTAAAGATCAACGGAGAGAGCATTACTTACCAGTATTATTACTTCGGAACGCCGTATTTCACAATAGACTCCGATCAGCAGATTACGGTGCACATTTCGCCATCTTCCATTGCGGGTACCGGAAAAGTGAGTGTGACCAAAGGTGGCCTGGAGGTTGAAAGTTTGGAAGACCTGACTGTTATCCCAGCCATTACGTCGCTGAGTACATTGCAGGCTGCGCCGGGTGCTCAGGTAACGGTATTTGGTTCGTACTTTAGCGGTGTTGACAACACCGTGTATTTCAACCAAAATAAGCCTGCGGCTATTGTTTCTCAAAGCACTTCCTCAATCACAGTCATCGTACCGCAGGACGCTATTGATGGCTCAGTAACTGTAGTGAATAACGACGTATCTCAGCAAGGTGTGTCTTCCGCCAGCTTCGATGTGGTGGCTGCACCTGTGTTTACAAGCTTCTCGCCGCTGAAAGCCACTTCCGGCCAAGTAGTAACCATCACAGGGCAGAACTTCCAGAGCCCGGCGCCAAGCAATTTGGTGGTCAATGGGAACAGCGTCACGTTCAGTGTAGTTGACAACAACACCATGCAGTTTACAGTCCCAACCTGGATGTATGGAGCCGGGGAAGTTGAAATAGCAAAAGGCGGAGTTACGGTGGAAGGGCCACAGCAGTTTACTGTTTTGCCAAAGATCACGTCATTCACACTTGCCACCGGAGCAGTTGAGGGAGCAAGTGTATCTATTTCCGGCACAGGCTTTAACCCGACCGCTTCCAACAACCTTGTTACTTTCTACAACAACAAGCCAGCTACCATTTCAAGTGGCAATAGCACATTCCTGAATGTGACTGTTCCTTCGGGTGCGGTAACTGGAAAACTTAGGGTGACCAACCAGTCCATCCTGGAGACAGCGGAGAGTGCCAACGACTTTATTGTTGTGCCTCACGCCATCATTTCATCATTTGCCCCTGCCAGTGGTCAGGTCACAAAAACAGAGGTGACGATTACTGGCGAACACTTTAATAGCCCAGCAGTGTCAACAGTCCGGTTTAGTGGCACAAACGCTACATTTAATGTGGTCTCAGACACGGAGATCAAGGCTACGGTACCTTCCATCTTCAACAATGGGGTCATCAGCATTACCAGGGCAGGTGAAACAATCCAGTCGGCCAATAATTTTGAAATTGCCCCTGACATCACCAGCCTTTCCGCTTCAACCCTTGCTTCGGGAGCCACGCTCAACATTGGCGGTACTTTCCTCAATGCTGTTTCGCAGGTAAGGGTCGGCAGTACAGTGGCCACCATCACAAGCAACAGCAATTACTACGGTGTTTCTATCACAGTGCCAACGATGGCACCCGGAAGCTACAAGGTAACAGTGACGAAAAATGGCCTGAGCGATGAGAGCGATTCAGAGCTAACAGTCGTTGCACCGCACACGATCACCAACTTCACTCAGGTAGCAGGTTTGGGTCAGGACGTGACGATCACAGGCACCAACTTTACGTCGCCAGTAGTTACATCCGTCACACTCAACGGCGTGTCTGCTGCTATCCAGTCGGCCACAGCCACGCAGCTTGTCGTGAAAGTGCCTAACAGCATGAACTTCGCTGGCCAGGGCAAGGTGGCGATCACACGTGCCGGACTGACCATCCAGAGCACTTCCGACTTCTACGTCCGGCATGGTATTTCCACCACATTCAATACCCAGAATTATGTGGTGGATCAGCAGATTACCGTTTCAGGGAACAACTTCTACTACCCTTCAGTCAGTCAGGTAAAGGTGAATGGCGTGAATGCGACCTTCTCCATTGCAGGCGATGGTTCACTGAGCGTGACCATTCCCAACGCCGTGGGTACGGGAAAGGTAGAAGTGATCAAACCGGGTCCTGTGGGCACGGTGGAAAGCACAACCGATATTACAATAGTGCCGAGAGCGGTACTTAGTTCCTTCAGCCCGACAATTCAGGCAATCGGCGGAACAGTGACACTGACCGGCCAGAACTTCACCAGCCCGGCGGTCTCTTCCGTCATCATCAACAATACTTCAGTAAGTTCATTTACAGTCAATAGCGCCACAGAAATAACGGCCACGGTGCCCAGTATTTCCAATTTTAATACACAGGGTAATGTGCAGATTACCAAAGCAGGCCTCACTCAGTCGCTGGGCACATTTACTGTGAAGCATACTTTTGGCAGCTTGTCGGCGTCAACAGTCACTGCAGGGGCTTCAGTGACGGTTAACGGCACGTTTTTTACCACACCATCCGCTACCGTGACTCTTGGCGGCACAAGTGTGTCGGTGTCGTCCATCAACGCCAATAGTCTTACTTTTACCGTGCCGACTAATACCACGCCAGGCAGCCACGAAATAGTCCTTACCAGGTTGGGTGAACAAGTGTCTGCTGGCAACATCACTGTGCTGGCGCCACACACCATCGCCTCACTTGACAGTGACAGAAAAGGAAAAACTGAGACCCTGACTATCACAGGCAGCAATTTCGATAACACCCCTCAGGTTTATCTCAACGATGTGTTGGTAAGCTCAACGGTTAACAGCAGCAGTGAAATCAGTCTCACAGTTCCTTCAAACATTACCGGAGGTACAGTTGCACTTAAAATTCTGAGAGGAGGCCTGACGGTATCAGCGTTTGATGGATCTGACGTAGATTTCTCGGGCACAGCTCAGTTCTACATGAAGCCGTCGGTAACTACAGATGTTGCTGCTTCCACCTACGTTATTGGGCAAACTTTGACACTTAGTGGTAGCAACTTTAGCACACCTGGTGTCAATTCGGTGGTGCTCGTCGATGGAGGCAATGAAACCACTGTCCAAAGCACAGTGCTAAGCGACAACGCAATACAGCTAGTGTTGACGGCCCAAAGTGGCCCGTCCCTGACGGCTACCAGCTACGATGTGAAGCTGGTGAAGACGGTCACAAGCGCTGAAGGTAATATTGAGGTGACACTCGCCAATCAGCTGACACTCGATGACCAGGCGACGATTACTGAGATTGCCGAGGCAAGTGCTCAGGCTGGCACTTTTGTCACTATCACAGGGTCTGGCTTTACCGCTCCCAATGTTACTTCTGTTAAAATAAACGGAGCCCTAGTAGGCGTTGGTAACTTCACTGTCGACGATGACAATACCATCACGGCCAAAGTGCCTATGGCGGCGGCGGCTTACGCTGATGGCACGGCTAACAATATCGAACTCATCAGAGGCGGTCTCACCATTTTCGCCACGGATGAATTCATTGTAGAGCAGCAGATCACAGGATTCCTGAAATCGGACTTTAGCAACATTAATCCAGCCACCGAACGAGTGGTGGAAGGGCAGACTTTCTACATAGAGGGCAATCATTTTGAAAGCCTGGCCAGTATCAGTAGCGTGACGGTGAACGAGGTGGGGGTTACGGCGGTGTTTGTGAATGGCAACAGGTTGCAGATCACAGTGCCGTCTGGATCGCAGGGTGTCGGGAAAGTGGCCGTTACCCGCAGAGGTATTTTGGCAGAGAGTGCCCAGGCGCTGATCGTCTCTCCCGCAGCGAGTATTACTGCGGTCGATCCGGCAGCCAGAATAGCCGGTGGCACGATCACTATCAGCGGAGACCATTTTAGCCTGCCAGACGTAACCACGGTGACCGTTAACGGAGCTTCTGCTACTTTTGACATTCTCAATGACGACAATATCAAAGCAACGGTGCCTTCGAATGCTGCGGCGACCGGAAATGTGACGGTGACAAGGGGCGGCGTGACGTCCAATGCAGTTGCTTTCAACGTCGTGCCGAAGATCTTCAGCTTCACCAATACCGGCCTTGAAGGGAGCACAGTGACAATCAACGGCTCCCATTTTGGCTCAACCATTGGCGCCAACGAAGTTTACTTCACACGGGCGTCTGACTTTGTTCAGGCAACTATTTCCGGTGCCAATAGCAACAGTCTTATGGTGACGGTGCCCGCTGGTACAATCACCGGCCCGATAAAAGTTATCAACACAACTTCTTCTCAGCAGGTGGTGAGCAGCGCTAACTTCAACTTGTTGCCTTCTCCCGGCAGCTTCAGTATCAATCCAGCCAGTGGGCCGGTTGCCTCTCAGTTTACTATCAGCGGCGTCAATATGAATGGGGCCAATGAGGTGAAAGTAAATGGAGTATCTGCCAATTCTTTCACCGTCGACCCTGATGGTACCAGCATTACCGTTACGGTGCCTTCATCAGCAACATCCGGCGATGTGGTCATCAAAAAGGCTGGGCAGTCTTTTACCGCAGGCACATTTAATGTGACACCAAAAGTGACCAGCTTCCCTGCATTGGCTGTGGTAGGCAGCCAGATCACCATCAATGGAAAAACATTTACCGGAGCAACAAGCGTGACAATCAACAGCACCGCTGCTACGATTGACCAGGTCTCTTCTGACTTCGTCAAAGTAACAACGGTTGCGGGAAATGTTGGTATTGGCAACATAGTGGTGACCACGCCTTCGGGTTCAGGAACCAGCAGCAGTACCATCGAAATAAAGGGCCAGCCGTCGATTGCGAGCTTTAGCCCTGTGTCGGGTGGCTCAGGTGATGTGGTGACCATTTCGGGCGCCAATCTGTCAACAGTGACCTTCGTGAAATTCAATAATACTAATGCCTCCTTCACAATCTCCAGCGATAACGAGCTCAGTGCCATAGTGCCTTCGGGAGCTTCGACCGGAAAAATATCGCTGGGATTGGGAGGCATTACCGTACAATCTGTGGGGAACTTCAGCATTGTGCCCAAGATTACCACTTTCACTGCTGCGGCTATCACAGGTGCCACCATTCAGATCAACGGCACTAATTTCAGCGGAGCTACTCAGGTTGCTTTCGCCGGAGCTACGGCCGTGCCATTCTCAGTTTCTGCTAATTCTCTATCGGTAACTGTGCCTGCTGGTGCGGCTACTGGTTCACTTACGGTTACTACCCCTTCGGGCACCTCGGCAGCGACGGCCAATAGTTTTGTAGTGCTTCCTTCCATTTCCTCGGGAGGGTTCTCACCAGCAAAAGGAGCGATAGGTTCTACCTTGACGATAACCGGAACAGGCTTTGTAGACGAAAATGCTTCACAAAATGTGGTGAATTTCAATGGAGGTGTAACTGCTACGGCGAGTGCTGCCACAGCCTCCAGTCTGACTGTGCAGGTGCCGGAAGGCGCCATTACAGGGGCGCTTAACGTAACATTCAATGGCACCACCACCGGGCCATTTTCAGCGGCGAGCTTTGTTATAGTACCGCAAATTGATGCAGCCGGCCTTTCGATTACGTCCGGTTATGGCGGGGAAAGCTTGACGATCACCGGCAAGGGCTTTAGTTCAATTGCAGCTAACAACGCAGTGAACTTTGGAGGAGGAGTTTCTGCTGTTCCCTTCTCCGCCACAACCACATCTTTGGGAGTGACGGTGCCCGCTGGCTTTGTCACTGGTGCTTTAACAGTAACTACATCAGGAGAAGCAAGTGCCGCAAGTGCGCAGACATTTACCCGCAAATCGGTGGTGGTGACGGCGCCAAATGGAGGGGAAACCTTCAATCTGGGGGATGCTTACATTATTACGTGGACTGAGGAGGGACTGGATGCTGACTCGCCTTTGACCATCAGTTACTCGACCGACGGTGGGGTCAGCTACACAGAAATTGTTGCAGGTGTTGTGGGTGACTTCTCTGGGACATTCGATTGGACCCCAGAAGGTGACCCAACTACTGCCGCCAGAATAAAAGTCGCAGTTGATGGCGATAAGGCGTTGGATGAAAGTAATGATAACTTCACGGTAAGAATCAAGCCATTGCTTACTGTGGTTTACCCTAACGGAGGAAAAACGGTTCGCTTTGGGAAGCCAGCTCAAATCGAGTTTACGACAGAAGGGCTTGATCCTGCTACGTCTTTGCTGTTCGAATATTCTCTTGATAATGGAGCGACCTACCAGCAGCTGGGTTCCGGTACGATCGAAGAGCTGGCGGGCGTATACGATCTGGTGATGGAAGAGGCATACAGCGATGAGGCACTTGTCAGGATCAGTACGGAGACTGGGGAGTCAGTAAGCGATGTGTCTGACGAAGTTTTCACAGTGTTGCCAAAGCCTGTGCTGGCTATCACAAGTCCAACTGAAGGGGAGACCTTGTTTATCGGCGAATCACATGATGTGACCTGGACCGCACAGTACCTGCTCGATTCGGATGAGCTGGAGCTGTTTTACTCAGCTGATAACGGCACAACATTTAGCTCAAAAGGAACCGGGCTTGCTTCGGAACTCGCCGGGAAAATGACCGTAACAATAGAAGCTCCCGTCTCTCAGGAAGCCCAGTTCAAGCTAGCGAATGCTGGCAATAACGTTTCGCCAATTTCAGCAACGTTCAGCATCGCACCTGCTCCATCCATCGTCGTCACTGCCCCGGAAAGCGGTGAGATACTTGCTGGTGGAGTGGAGAAGCAAGTTACGTGGACGACTACCTCTGTTGACCCGGATGCCGAGCTTGTGGTGGAGTATTCAGCTGATGGCGGAGCCACATATGAATCCCTGACCTCGGGAACAGCCTCCGCCCTGAATGGCTCGTTCGATTGGAGTGTGCCTAACGCAGCCACAGCCAATGGGTTTGTGAGAGTGAGAGCAGCAGATGGTACAGTGAGCGATACCAACGACGAAGCCTTCGTTATTCAGGCCCAGGTAACCAGCCTGAGTATCTCAGGGCTGCTGGTGACACCAGGCGGATCCGCCGTGAATGTGGTTGAGGTGCTTCTTTACAAAGCCAATGCGGCTGGCGGCTGGGATATTGTGAGCACTGACGAGTTGCAACTGGCAGAAAACAGGAACACATTCAGTTTTGTCAATCTTGAGGCGGCCGATTACCTGATATTTGCTAAACCCGACCGGGCAAGGTTCCCTAACCTGAGAAATACCTGGTTTGGTAATACACTTCTTGTGAGGGAGGCCGTCACCCTTTCGCTTACAGCCAGCCGGAGTGATGTTGACATAGAAGTAGTGGAGGTGGCGCCTGCACCCACGGGACGTGGCGTTGTGAAAGGCAGGCTGGTCAACACCAGCGGCAACAGTCGGGTAAGTGGCCTGGAGATTGGCAGGATTCTGGACGACGGAGACCCACTCGCTGGCGTGACGGTCAATCTGCTTAATGCTACGACAGGTGCTTATGTGACAGACGCAGAAACCGACGAGAATGGCCTCTTTACAATGACAGGCTTGGTGGTTGGCCAGTACAGGCTAAGCGTGGAATTGGCAGGCGTGCCGATGGATTTTGGCTCGGCAGTCATTGATCTGGTGAATGAAACTGACCAGGTGGCGTTGACAGCCATTGTCACAGAGGGCGGGACGGTGCTGGTGCGGATTGATGAAGTAGTTGCCGGGATAAACGATCCGTTGGTTGTCGAAAAGCTGGTAGCCTACCCAATGCCTGTGCAAAATGAGCTGACCATTGAGGTTTCAAACAAAAAGGCAGGAGATTTAAAATTCGTCATCTTCAATCTGGCGGGCTTGCAAGTTTTTGAGTCCCAGCTTTTGAAAGCTGACAAAGGAGACCACCAGTGGATTTTCGATGTCTCCCATCTGAAAAACGGCATGTACATGGGTAAGTTCGTAAGAGCGGAAATGAATGAGATTTTACCCTATCAAGTCAAGGTAATGATTGCAAAATAGGTCACAACAACAGTTTTCGGCAACAACCCCTTCCTCCTGAGCACTATCAGGTTGGTTGGGGTTTTTGTTTTTTTAAACTATTTGCATCCTATATTTTGTTAAGAGGAAATCAAATTTCTTATCGAGAAGGCTTTTCTTTAATTTTCACCCAAAATCAGCAAAATGCCATCAGCCCGTTCCACGAATCTCAAGAAGATAACCACCCATCAGCTTCAGGAAATGAAGAACAGGGGGGAGAAAATAGCCATGCTTACCGCCTATGACTATTCCATGGCCAAAATATTGGACGGCTCAGGGATAGACGTCATTCTTGTTGGAGATTCTGCTTCCAATGTCATGGCGGGCAACGACACCACCTTGCCGATTACACTGGATCAGATGATTTATCATGCCACAAGCGTGGTTCGGGCGGTGGTTCGGGCATTGGTCATTGTCGACATTCCGTTTGGTTCCTATCAGGGCAACTCCACCGAAGCGCTGCGATCTGCCATTAGGATCATGAAGGAGTCGGGCGGACACGGCGTAAAGATGGAAGGGGGTAGCGAGATCAAGGAAAGCATTGTGAGGGTGCTGAGTGCAGGGGTGCCTGTGATGGGCCACCTGGGGTTAACGCCGCAGTCTATTTTCAAATTTGGTACCTACACCGTTAGGGCCAGGGAAGAAGCCGAAGCGCAAAAGCTTATCGAAGATGCCAAGCTGCTGGAAGAAACTGGTTGCTTCGCCATAGTGCTTGAGAAAATCCCGGCAAAACTTGCCAAAAAGGTAGCTGAGGCTGTCAGCATACCCATCATTGGTATTGGTGCCGGGCCCGATGTAGACGGGCAGGTGCTTGTGGTACACGACATGCTGGGCATCACCAAAGAATTCCAGCCAAGGTTTTTGCGCCGCTATGCCGACCTCGACAGCGTGATGACCTCTGCTGTAGAAAACTACATTGACGATGTGAAAAAGAACGACTTCCCCACGCAGGAGGAGAGTTATTAATTTTCATTAGATTTATAGTATGATATCAATAATATACCCTGAAGGAGACTACTCGTCTTCGGACTTAGCTATCAGGCTTCAAGCATTGGCGCAAAGCCAGGGTAAGAATACTATTTATGTTGTTCCTAAACACCTGGGGAGAAACCCGGAGGCAATATATAAGAAACTGTCCAAGTCAAGCACGGCTTTATTGTTAATGCATGACAAGACTGGATTGGACAAAGGGACAGAAGAAGAGATAAGGTATCTTCTAGGCCGCTCGAAAAACATCCATGCCATTTTGCCTTCGAATGTTGTACTGCCAAAGGATATTGAAAAGAAAATAAATGTTCTGCCCTATGGGGGAGGAACCAACAAGACGTTTGCCGATATTGTGCAGGAAACTGTTCGGCAACTGGAGCCAAAAAACGGCGCAAAGAGTGAAAGCGGGAATGACTTTGCAGTTCTTTTGGCCTTGTTGGCAATGGTTATTCTCTTTATCGGACTTTCGTCAGACGATGGGAATAAGTAGATATCGATCAATACTATTAATTGATAATGACGTCTTAGTAAATCTTTCATTACTTATTGAAGCTGGCAGAAAGGACAGCTTCATGAAAGTAATCTCATTTCTCGCAATTACTTACACGGCTATTTGGATTCCAGCGACAGTTAGATACGAGTTTCTCATTAAGCGCAGGGATAAGAAAAGAAACAGAGTTCTAAAATGGATAATGAAGGAATTTAGTGTAGTTACGCTGTGTCCGATCAAAGTGAGTAAGAAGGAAATAGAGATTTTGGTGGGCAGCAATGACGAGAATGCTGGCGAGGCTGATGCAATAATCCAATGTCAAAAGGCCAAATCGAGTGATAGCTTTGCCTTTTCTGATATTGTCTTCTTTTCAAATGACAAAAAGGCGTTAACCAGAGCGGAAGGCTTTGATATATCTCTTCTAAGATATTCAACTTTCAGAGAGAGAATGTTAGAAGCTGGAATAGAGATTCCCATCTAAAGAAGGGAGGAAGCCTCGTTTTAGGTGTTGAACGTAATCAATCTCTGGTCTTCATCCATGACATTCATCATAGATGATACTCCTGCCTTTTTTCTCTTTCCTCTTTGATGTATATTGAATCAAAAACCAATCCTGATCTATGATTTTTTACATCATCATGGGGGTAGCTGCCGCCCTCTTCCTCTACACCATCAGCGTTTATAATCGGCTAGTTAAGAACAAAAACATGGCCGAAGAGGCCTGGAGCGGCATCGATGTGCAGCTTAAAAAGCGGTACGACCTGATTCCTGCACTCGTAAATACCGTGAAAGGCTATGCCAGTCATGAAAAAGAAACCTTAGAAAACGTGATCAAGTGGCGCAACATGGGTGTCGCTGCCAACACAGTGAAGGACCAGGAAAATGCGGAAGTGGGGTTAAGTGCCGTTCTTGGCCGTTTGATTGCCTTGTCCGAAAACTACCCTGACCTGAAAGCCAATGCCAATTTTCAAGACCTTCAAAAGCAGCTTTCCGAGATCGAAAATGCCATTCAATTGTCACGGAGATACTACAACGGGGTAGTCCGTGATCTCAACATCATGATTGAATCGTTTCCGAGCAATCTGGTTGCCTCATCTTTTGCGTTCAGCAAGCGGGATTACTTTGAACTCGACAAAGCCGAGCGGGAAGCCCCTGAAGTAAAATTCTGAACCATGAAGAAGCTGGTAACGCTATTGTTTGGCGGCCTGTTCTTTTCGGGCCTCGCCGCACAGGAAAGCATCATTTCGCCGCATGAAGAGCATGTTATTTCTTATGAAAGTGACATCACGATAAACCCGGACGCCTCCATCGATGTGGTGGAAACGATCAAGGTATATGCGAATGGCAATGATATAAAGAGAGGTATCTATCGGGCGTATCCAACAGAATACACAGATAGTGACGGTTTTTCGATGTCTGTTGGCTTCGAAGTATTAGAAGTGCTGAAAGATGGGGAGAAAGAGCCTTACCACACTGAAGGCAGCAGAAATGGGGAAGTGGTTTATATAGGTCAGGAAAATGTGTTTCTTGAGCCAGGCGAATATACTTACACCATTAAATACCGGTCGGAAAATCAGTTGGGTTTTTTCGACGGTTATGATGAACTCTACTACAACATCAATGGCAATGGCTGGATTTTTCCCATGGGAAAAGTTTCAGCTACTATCCATTTACCGCCTGGTGCGGACATTACTCAATACAGTGGCTATACCGGTTTCGAAGGCGACGATGGCAAGGACTTCGAGGTGACCGAGGAGGGCAATCAAATCACCTTTACCACGACCCGCCCGTTTCAGGCTTACGAAAACTTAACCATAGCTGTTGCCTGGCCAAAAGGAATAGTTACGGAGCCCGCCCGCCCGCTCAAAGCATTTTACCTGTGGATGGAGGAGTGGTCAACTACTATTAGTGGCTGTGTGCTACTCTTGCTGCTTCTCTACTGGTTCAGGGCCTGGCGCAAGGTAGGTATTGATCCACCAAAAGGTGCTATCATTCCACTCTTCGACCCACCAAAGAACTTCTCTCCAGCCGATTGCTATTTTGTCTATCATGAGCAGTACGGGCAGAAGGCGCTCGCAGCCGACATAGTCGACATGGGGGTGAAAGGGCTCCTTACCATCGACTATAGCGGCAAAAAATTCACGCTGAAGAAAACAATGAATCCCGATTTGAAGTTGGTTTCGGAGGCACAAAGAAAGCTTTTTGATAAGCTTTTTTCCAGCTATCGGACTGAGCTTGTGCTCGAGCAGGCGAACCATAGTGCTATAGGGAGTGCCGTGAGCGCCCACGAAAAGGCCCTTCGTAAAGAGCTTGATGGAATCTACTTCAAAATGAACAGAAGCTACATGTTTATGGCATTCCTGATTACCATTGTTGGCATGCTGGCACTTGTTCCATGGGGGAAGTACGAAACCGGATTTCTCATTTTTATATTGCCGATTCTCAACCTCCCAATTATTGGCCTCGTTGCAGGCACCATTAGTTCGCTAATGACTTATTTGGAAAGGAAATACGGCCTTGGAGTCTTTATTGCGCTGCTCATTTTCACGTTACCCCTGCTCGGAGGTTACATGTATCTGGTGTACGCTTCTCTCATGGACTTATCCGTCGTAGCCATTGTGTTTGGATTTATCCTTGCCAACGGCATGTTTATTTACCTCATTAAGGCTCCCACTGTGGAAGGCCGAAAGGTGATGGATCAGCTGGAGGGGTTACGTTTGTTTATGAAAACAGCGGAAGAGGACAGGTTCAACCGGCTCCAAAGCAAAGGGTCAGCGTTGGAGTTTTTCGAAAAACTACTTCCTTTTTCCATTGCTCTTGGTGTGGAAAACGAGTGGGGCGAGCATTTTGAGTCTTACCTGAAAGCCACGTCGAACGATGGCATGGATTATCATCCGATTTGGTATCACAATGCCTCAATGAGACACTTCAGCAGCAGCACATTTAGTAGCAGCATCAGCTCGAGTTTGACCTCCAACATTAGTAGCTCATCCACTGCACCCGGTAGTAGTTCAGGCAGTGGGGGAGGTGGCTCGTCGGGCGGCGGCGGCGGCGGCGGTGGCGGCGGTGGCTGGTAAAGTCACCGTCAATCAGCACGGCGTGGTTAAATCAAATACCTTTCGTAATTGAGCTGGGTACACTATCGCCCTTTGGCTGTGAGAAATAGCAAAATTACTGTAATTTGGCGCCGCCGGAGGGAGGGTGATTTCCTCTTGCTTTCAATGGAATAATTTTCAAATGGTGAGTGAACAGAAAGTTATGGGAAAAACGGGATACTTTGGGTTTCGGCGATGTTCACTCGGCCGATTTTTCAATAAACAAGAAAACTAGCAATCATTTACATAAATCGCAGACCAAACTGGTCTTTTGAAACTCAGGAAACAAATGGCAAAACAAGGCAAGATCATTTACACCATTACAGACGAGGCGCCTGCATTGGCTACACATTCATTGTTACCAATCATTGAGGGATTCACGTCGCCAGCGGGTGTTGCAGTGGAGACGAGAGATATATCTCTTTCAGGAAGAATTATTGCAAGCTTCCCGGAAAGGTTGAAAGAAGGACAGCGCATCAATGACGACCTGGCCGAGCTGGGTGAACTTGCCAAAACACCAGAAGCCAACATCATTAAATTACCAAATGTCAGCGCCTCTATGCCACAGCTGGTGGCGGCTATAAAGGAGCTTCAGTCGAAAGGGTACAATTTGCCGGACTACCCTGTAGAGCCAAAAAGTGATGAAGAAAAGGACATAAAAGTTCGGTACGGTAAAGTAATGGGCAGTGCGGTAAATCCTGTGCTTCGTGAAGGAAACTCCGACCGAAGGGCGCCACGGGCAGTGAAAGAATACGCCAGAAACAATCCTCATTCAATGGGCAAGTGGGAGTCAACTTCGAAGTCCCATGTAGCTTCCATGACAGACGGCGATTTCTATGGAAATGAGAAATCAGTCACCATGAACAAAGCCGGCGTCGTGAAAATAGAACATGTGGCAGCTAATGGCGCCATAACGGTATTGAAGGAGAAATTGGCTTTGCAGGAAGGCGAAGTGATCGATGCTTCGGTGATGAGTGCGAGCAAATTAAGTGCGTTCCTGGAAAAAGAGATTGCTAAAGCTAAAAGTGACGATGTGTTGTTCTCAGTTCACCTGAAAGCAACCATGATGAAAGTGTCTGATCCGATTATTTTCGGCCATGCAGTGTTTGCCTACTTCAAGCCGGTATTTGAAAAGCATGCTGCTACTTTTAAAGAACTAGGGGTAGATCCTAACAATGGAATGGGCGACTTGCTGGCGAAACTAGCGACACTTCCAGCCGATAAAAAGGCTGAAATTGATGCTGATATTAAAGCTTGCTACGACAAGCAGCCTCCTTTGGCGATGGTGAATTCTGACAAAGGGATTACCAACCTGCACGTACCAAGTGACGTGATTATTGATGCTTCGATGCCAGCCGCCATCCGTACTTCTGGCCGTATGTGGGGACCTGATGGAAAGGCAAAAGACACAAAATTTGTGATTCCCGACAGGGCTTATGCCGGTGTTTATGAAGCAGTAATAGAAGATTGCAAAGCCCATGGAGCTTACAACCCAACTACTATGGGTAGTGTGCCAAACGTAGGCTTGATGGCTCAAAAGGCTGAAGAGTATGGCTCTCACGATAAAACTTTTCTGATTCCTGCTGCTGGAAAAGTGAAGGTAGTAGCTGCTGATGGCAGCACCCTGATTGAGCACGCAGTGGAGGTTGGCGATATCTGGAGAATGTGCCAGGCAAAAGATGCTCCGATTCAGGATTGGGTGAAACTGGCCGTAACCCGGTCTAGGCTGTCCAATACTCCGGCAGTATTCTGGCTGGATAAAAATCGTGCGCACGACGCTGAGTTGATCAAGAAAGTAAACACTTACCTCAAAGATCACGACACCAAAGGTTTGGAGATTAAAATTATGTCGCCTGTAGAGGCTACGAAGTTGTCAGTGGAACGCATCAGAAAAGGTCTGGACACTATCTCTGTGACTGGCAACGTACTGCGTGATTACCTCACCGACTTGTTCCCGATTTTAGAGGTTGGTACCAGTGCGAAGATGCTTTCTATCGTGCCATTGATGGCTGGAGGAGGGCTGTTCGAAACAGGAGCTGGCGGTTCAGCGCCCAAGCACGTGCAGCAGTTCAACGAAGAAGGTCACCTGCGCTGGGACTCCCTGGGTGAATTCCTTGCTTTGGCAGCTTCATTGGAGCATTTGAGTATTGCTACAAGTAACCCTCGTGCACAGGTTTTGGCGGATACATTAGATGCCGCTACGTCCAAGTTTTTGCAGGAAAACAAATCACCCTCTCGTGATGTGAATGAGATTGACAACCGTGGCAGCCATTTCTACCTGGCCATGTACTGGGCAGAAGCCATGGCCGCTCAGGACAAGGACGCAGAACTGAAATCCATTTTTACCGGGGTTTATAAGAGCCTCAGCGAAAATGAAGCTAAGATCAACAAAGAGTTGTTGGCAGCACAAGGTTCGCCTGTTGACATTGGCGGTTATTACAAGCCTGATGAGGCTTTGACATTTGCAGCCATGCGCCCAAGTGCTACGCTGAATGCCGTTGTGGATGGTTTGAAGAAGTGATTGAATATTGGGCTGCTGGTTAGGTGGTAACAAAATTCATAAAGATGTCAGGATTATCTAAGGTTGATGATCCTGACTTTTTGTTTTAACTGGCAACGAAGATCTGTGTTGAGATAACAGAATGCTTTTCTAACGGTTATATAAAAACCGGTGTATGTTACTGAGTTTTTTATTTTGTGAACCCTTTTGTATGTTGACGCATTCTACCAACTGAGATGATCGAAAAGGAACTTCCATTATTTCCACTCAACCTGGTTGCCTACCCCGGCGAGGAGCTGAACCTGCACATTTTTGAGCCAAGGTACAGGCAGCTTATCACGGAGTGCGTCAATAACAACACTACTTTTGGCGTGCCCTCTTACGTACTCAGCAAAATCGAATATGGAACTGAGGTGAGAATTGTGAAGCTGGAGAAAACGTACGATGATGGGAGGATGGATGTGCGAACCGTTGGTATGGGTATTTTCAAAGTCCTCGACTTTGTAAGCCCGTGGCCAGGCAAATTGTATGCCGGGGGCACGGTGGAAATGATAAAGGCCGACCACGACGGCGACGTGGTTTTACAGGAAGAACTGTTTAAGCTGGCCAACGACCTTTTTGAATGGCTGGGGATGGAAGGGCTTGTGAAATTTGACCAAAAAATGCTCACCTATGCCATTGCTCACAAGATAGGCCTGAGCAAAGAGCAGGAATACGAGCTGCTGAAGACCACGTCTGAGAAGAAGAGGCAGGAGTTCCTTATTAACTACCTGAAGCTAACAATCCCGATTGTTAAGCAAATGGAGCAGGCCAAAGACCGCATTCGCCAGAACGGTCATTTCAAACACCTCGACGCTCTCGATTTCTAGAGAATAACTTTAAAAAGGAACGTCACGCCTGCGACGGCAGGCACCTCGGCTAATTACCTGCACACGCCAATGGGAACGAAGATGTTCCGACCAGTTCAATCCATTATTTTAGTGCATCATTGGTCTGCATCAGTTACTTTAGCATAAAAAGACCTCTATGCCCGAGCTTTCAGGATTTGGCACCATACTTTTATTCATTATCGGAGGCTTCGTCTTCGTGTTACTTTCCGTGGGCTTTGCTATGCTGGTCAGGCCCAATAGGCCCAATGTGGAAAAGCTTACCACCTACGAATGTGGCGAGGATCCATCGACGAGTGCCTGGGGCAAATTCAATGTTCGATTCTATATAGTTGCACTTATTTTTCTTTTGTTCGAAGTAGAACTGGTCTTTCTTTTCCCATGGGCAACCGTTTTTGGGCAAAAAGAACTCGTCGACGCTACTGGTGGACTATGGGGCTGGTTTGCGCTAGGAGAAATGACCGTCTTTGTTTTGATACTGGCACTTGGGCTTGTGTTCGCCTGGGCCAAGGGATACCTCGAGTGGGAGAGGCCAGTTGTGGAAGCTACCCGGATGGATTCAAAAGTGCCGAACGAACTATATGATGCAGTGAGCAAAAAAGTCAAAGAAGCCCGGTCGGTGACTCGGGTGATAAAGGAGGAGACAGTGTAATGGGACTACTAGACCAACAGTTAGGGCAAGGCGGAGTGATTATCACCAGAGTGGATGACCTGATCAACTGGGCCAGGCTTTCATCCATATGGCCTATGGGTTTTGGCCTGGCATGCTGCGCCATCGAAATGATGGGCTCCATGGCCTCCAACTACGACCTCGACAGACTCGGAGTTTTTCCAAGACCTTCCCCACGGCAATCCGATGTGATGATAGTGGCGGGCACTGTTACCTTTAAAATGGCCGACAGAGTGCGACGCTTGTACGAGCAAATGGCTGAGCCACGCTATGTAATTTCAATGGGCTCATGCTCCAACTGCGGCGGGCCTTACTGGGAGCATGGCTACCATGTAGTAAAAGGGGTCGATCGCATCATTCCAGTGGACGTTTACGTGCCCGGGTGCCCGCCAAGACCAGAAGCATTGATTGGTGGCATATTGAAACTTCAGGAAAAAATAAGAGGTGAAAGCTTGATGGCTCCTGCGGCACTTGAAAGACTGATGGCGAAAAAAGCTGAGAAAGCAGCGCAGGCTTAACCGAGGCAATGAGTCCTATATAAAGAACAGAAATGACCCACACCGACATCCAATCCCTTCTGCAATCTGAATTTGGCGCCTCATGCGTGCCGGAAACCATCGAAAACGCCGTTCCAAAAGGCCTGGTTGTATCCGTCGAAAAACTTCAGGATATATGCCTTTTTCTACGAGACAATGAGCAAACCTATTTTGATTCGCTCTCCTGCGTCACTGCCATTGATAATGGCATGGAGGCCAGCACAATCGAGGTCAATTATAACCTGTATTCTATTCCTTACAATTTTCAATTACTCCTGAGGGTAATTGTTGCCAGAAACGAGGAAGGAGCAGAGCTGCCAATGATTCCTACGGTCAGCGACGTTTGGAAAACGGCAGAGTGGCATGAGCGGGAAGCTTTTGATTTAGTGGGAATCAAGTTCGACGGCCATCCCGATTTGCGCCGCATTCTTTTGCCTACCGACTGGCAGGGCCATCCGCTGCGAAAGGATTATTCGACCCAGGAATACTACCACGGAATGAAAGTTGACTACTAACGATAATCAGAACACGACTAACTAATAGCAGGTATCCATTTGAGCACCGTTCAATACACATACGACCCCAGGCACCTAGAAGCCTCAGAGCCCACGAAGTATAAGCCGGAAGACCTGACGGAGGAGCAAATGTTGATCAATATCGGCCCGCAGCATCCATCTACGCATGGTGTTTTGCGGTTTGAAGTGATTACCGATGGCGAGGTGGTGGTCGATGTGGTGCCTCACCTGGGTTATTTGCACCGCTGCTTCGAAAAGCACGCTGAGAGCATGCCATTCAATCAGGTCATTCCCTATGTCGACAGGCTCGACTATGTAGGTGCCATGAACAATGAGCATGCCTATGTAATGGGCGTGGAGCGTATGCTCGGCATTGAAAACGATATTCCAAAAAGGACTGAATACATCCGGGTGCTCATGGCTGAGCTTAACCGGTTGGCTTCTCACTTTGTGGCTATTGGCACCTACGGGCTTGATATTGGCGCCGTAACCCCCTTCCTCTGGATGATGCGTGACCGGGAACATATCCTGCGTATGCTGGAATGGGTCAGCGGCGCCCGCATGCTCTACAACTACATATGGGTTGGCGGCCTGTTCTACGATCTACCCGTGGGTTTCGAAGAGCGCTGCAAGGAATTTGTCACCTACCTCAAACCGAAGTTGGTGGAAACGAGAGGCCTGTTGCTGAACAATAAAATCTACGTTGAGCGTACCGCCAATGTAGGGGTGCTGTCCCGTGACCTGGCTATTAACTACGGGGTGACTGGCCCCATGCTCCGTGCGTCGGGGTTGCGCTTTGATCTTCGCCGGATAGACGGTTATAGCGTTTACCCAGAGCTTGATTTTGAAATCCCTGTGGGAGAAGGTACCGTCGGAACAGTGGGCGACTGCTGGGATAGGACGTGGGTGCGCTACAGGGAGTGTGAGGAATCTGTCAAGATCATTGAACAGTGCCTGGAAATGCTCACCAAAGAGCACAAGCGAACCCGTGATTATGATCCACGAGCCATGGTTCCGAAAAAGATCAGGCCCCAGGCGCAGGACTTCTATGTTCGTGCAGAAAACCCAAAGGGAGAGCTTGGCTTTTATTTTCGTGCCGATGGCCGGAATGATGTGCCGGTTCGCTGCAAGGCCCGCTCGTGCTGTTTCTCCAACTTGTCGGTCGTTCCTGAAATATCGAGGGGCGTGCTTATCGCCGACTTCATCGCTATTGTTGGCTCAGTAGATTTTGTGCTGGGCGAAGTGGACAGGTAGAAAGATGGTCAAGTGGAGACTATTGGATAACCAAAAGGTGCCTGTCTGAGTCAATAAAGCTCTGTATGTCTTTTATGTGGCTTTTTACAAGGCGAATCAGCTCTCTGTTTCCACAATTGCCTCGTGTAATCCAAATGACTTTGGGAGGAGCACCCTTCAGACTAACACGGAAATAGAAATCTTTATCTTTTGTCAGAATGGTGTGGCCATTATCTTTTGCGAACTGCCAAATTGTTGTGTCACTTGCTGTGCCGAGATTAATATCATAGACATGCTGAGTTCCAGCAAAGTGAGGAACCAGTATGTTTTTTAGCAATGTTGAAAGGTTATTGTCAATAAGGAGCATTGCTTAGGTTGCTCTTAGACTGTCAATTGTAGTCTTTTCTCTGAATCTGCGGCATAGGCTAAACTTGCAAGAATGTCGTCTCTTGTTAGCATGGGGAAATTTTCCAGGATATCTTCCATTGAATCCCCTGCGGCCAAATAACCAAGAATATCATAAACAGTTATCCGCATCCCCCTAATGCAAGGTTGCCCGGAACGTTGGTCGGGGTTAATCGTAATATATTTTGAATACTCTATCATCCGTCATTGATTGCTAATTAAAGATAGTTAGAAGTTGGTGGAAGTCTAATTTTTGCCATTCAAAACGACTCATTTCAGTGCCCTAGCGGCATGCTTGCTAAAATTAAAATCATTTTTACTAAATATATTGACATTATAATTCTCTGATGCTATATTTGATAGCATAAAAGGAGGTAATTATGGTGACATACAAAATTCAGATATATCCTTCCCAGTCCATAACGGACTACGTGAGGGATCGTAAAGCACAAATACTTGACGAGTTTGGGCAGTACAAGTTCTACAATTCCCATCCTCACGTTAGTTTGTTTTCCTTTCAGGCAGACATCTCTAACGAACATCTTATCACTAAGGCGCTAAAGGAGGCCTCTGTTTTTGTCGACTCATTCGACATCTCACTTAATGGATTTGCCTACCTGAAGAGCAATAGAGCTATTTACCTCAAGATCGGAAATGGGTCTCAGGTGGCCCGGATCAACCAGCTATTTTACCAGAAATTTAGAGAGTCTGCCAAAAGCTTCGGCATAAGGGTGGTGGATCCTGTGTTTGCTAAATATCCGCACATGATCATTGGAAGTGAGTTTGAGCAGAAGGCTTTCTTGAAAGTACACCAGACATTCATCGACCAAAAATATAGAGAGACTTTTCAGGTGGATCAGGTGCGTTTGCTGAGAGACATAGGCAATGGTAAGAACGACTTCGTAGAAACCATCTCTTTGACGGAGAAAGTTGCCGTCAGTTTGAAGTGGCCTGAGGAAAAAGTCTGGATGGTAAATGAGCCCCAGATGTCTTTGTTTTCTCATGTAGCCTAACAAGCATACCTATTTTTTAGTCGGCTCTTTTCAAGAGGCTTTTCATCATTAACTGTATGGCAACTATGTGGTCACCTGCAACTGATCATCGCTCTATTATACATATGGATTTGGACAGCTTCTTCGTATCCGTGGAGCGGCTGCAAAACGACTATTTCGTTGGGAAGCCGCTGCTCATCGGTGGCGGCAGCGACCGGGGGGTGGTGGCTTCTTGTAGCTACGAAGCCAGAGCATTTGGCGTGCATTCCGCCATGCCCATGCGCCTGGCCAAACAGTTGTGCCCCGAAGCTATCGTCGTCCGTGGCGATATGGAAAGGTATTCGCAATATTCTCAGATGGTTACCGAGATTGTGCACGAATCCGTTCCATCCTATGAGAAGTCTTCTATCGATGAGTTTTATGTTGATTTGACTGGGATGGAAAAGTTCTTTGGCTGCATGAAGCTCGCCACGGAACTAAAGGCACGGATCAGAAAAGAGACTGGCCTACCTATTTCCTTTGGACTTTCGGAAAATAAGACAGTTTCTAAGGTGGCCACCAATGAGTCAAAACCCGACGGGCAGCGGCAGGTGGCATATGGGACGGAAAAAGGCTTTCTTTCACCTCTGACGGTTGACAAAATTCCGATGGTAGGGGAGAAGACGGCCTACACATTGCGAAAAATGGGTGTGCAAAAAATCCACACACTGCAGCAGGTGCCGGTGGAGATGTTAGCGGCGGTTTTTGGGAAGATGGGCATCGTGATTTCAGAAAAGGCAAACGGCATAGATCGTACGCCGATTGTTCACTACTCGGAGAGAAAGTCTATCTCTACGGAAAACACCTTTGAGCACGACACCATCGATGTGAAGAAGCTGGAGTCTATACTTGTGGCAATGACCGAGCAGTTGGCGTTCAAGCTTCGCAAGGAGCAGCAGCTGACCTCTTGCGTTACCGTAAAAATTCGCTACTCCGATTTCGATACCCATACCCTGCAGCGGAAAATGCCGTACACCTCTGCAGATCACGTACTGATACCGATGGTGAAAGAGCTTTTCAAAAAAGCTTACAGTCGAAGGATGCTCATTCGCTTAATTGGCGTTCGGTTCAGCAGCCTGGTGCATGGCAACTACCAGATCAACCTTTTTGAAGACACCGAAGAGGGTATCAAGCTCTACCAGGCCATGGACAAGCTTCGTCAAAAGCATGGGGATAAGGCCGTTGTTCGTGCCGTAGGCATGGGTGTATCGAGGCGGAGTTTCAATCCTTTCAATGGGGTCGCTGCCTGATCAGCACCACCATACTGTCACTTTCATCGTGATATATACCTTTCCTGTAATTGCGTTAACTGGCTAGTAATCAATGCCGTATAGGTACCAGGGCTAATCTCGATTACTTATGCTAACAAGAAAGAACTTTATTAAAAGGGCTGTTGCAAGTTCAGCACTTCTAATTCCGGGAATATCGGCCATTGGCGGCACGGCGCAGAACAGGCCAATACCCATCGATAGTGCGCTGGTGAAAGATTTCGTTTCCAAGGGCCATTCTGACCTGGAGGGCACCAAACAGATGCTAGCGGAAATACCGACACTACTTAACGCAACCTGGGATTGGGGAAATGGCGACTATGAGACCGCCCTGGGCGGGGCTTCGCACATGGGAAGGCCGGATATTGCTCAGTATTTAATAGATAGAGGAGCAAGACTGGACATCTTCACGGCGGCCATGATGGGAAAGCTGGATTTAGTGAAAATGATTGTGGCAACCTATCCAGCCTCACTCACCAGCGCTGGGCCTCATGGCATTACTCTGATGAAACATGCTGTGATGGGAGGAGAGGCAGCATTGGAGGTGGTCGAATACCTTAAGTCTCAGGGGATAGCCAAATAGGCGGGTAAGTTAAAGGCGTTCGTAGTTGCAGGGGGTATGACTTTTACTCAGGCCTTTTCCCACTAATTCTTCTAAACATTCTTTTTTCGAATTCCCAAAAGAAATTGAACTGCCCAAAAATGAAGCCGTAGAAAAGTAGAATGAGGTTGTAGATGGGCAGTATCAGGATGTAGTAAAGAATTGTCAGCAAGGTGTAGTATTCCTCTGAGGCGTGGATAAGGCGGAAGAGAGGCTTTTTCAAAAAAAGCACTGTAAAGCCAGTGCAGGCAAATACAATCAACACTATTGCTACCTGCCAGCCGCTTTTCAGGTTCCATCTGTCCTGTAGTCGGGTTAACCAGCTTTCCTTTTCTTTACTCATGAAACTGCCTGCCAATAACTTTTGATAGGTAACGGAGCGTCCACTGTCATTGTTTCTTTTGTAACCGGATGAGCAAATATCAATGTTTTTGCGTGTAAGTTGATACAGGAATCCTCGTTCGGAAACTGCTGACCATATTTACGATCACCTTTAATGGGGCAACCCATCTTGCCCAGCTGAGCCCTTATCTGGTGAGGTCGGCCAGTCACCGGCCTTACTTCAAGCAGACAATAGTCGTGGAATACCTTCAGAACTTTGAACGACAACTCGGAGCGCTGTGCACTGCCTTTTTCTTTGTTGTAAGCTGTTACGGTATTTTTTTTTGAGTCTTTCTCGAGCCAGTGAACCAACGTGGCTTCCTCCTTGGGAGGTCGTCTGGTAACCACGGCCCAGTATATCTTCTCGATGGTTCTTTCTCTGAAGGCCTTGGTCATCCGCTCCAAAGCCTTCGAGGTTTTGGCCAGCATCACCACGCCGCTTACCGGCCGGTCTATCCTATGCACCAGCCCCATAAAAACAAGGCCCGGTTTGTTATACTTTTCCTTAACATAGGCTTTTGCATAATCCACAAGTGAATCGTCGCCGGTATCATCTCCCTGCACCAACATGCCCCCGGGTTTGTTCACGATGAGCAAGTGGTTATCTTCGAACAGAATTAGTTTTCTAAAATCCACAAGTTTTTTATAATGCTCAAAGGTAGAAATTTATTACTCAGTGCCGGGCTGGTTTTTTCAGTTCTTTGTGGATGCTACTATTTGTGGATTCAGTCCGATAGGTCGTACGCCGACTTTGAAATGACATCGGAGCGCTCTGTTTTTGTCAAAGCGGGCACCTACACCAAAGGCAATATCGTTGGCATTCAGCCCTATATGGTGCCGGCAGACTACCGATCGGCCGATGCGCTCTATGCTAAGTTGAACCGCTATCTTTCCATTGCAAAGAAAAATGGCTGCTTCACGTCAGCAACGGTGGTAGTCTTTCCTGAATACATAGGCACGTGGCTGGCGGCCATCGGCGAAAAGGCCTCGGTGTATACAGTGGAAAAGACTGAAGATGCACTAAGTACTGCGGCGTACTCTCATCCGATTTCTTTCCTTACCAACTATTTTGTGTCGGATGCCAGGGATCGGGCTGTGGCAGCTCTTTTTTCATTGAAGGCAGTTGAAATGGCAGAGGCTTATCAGCAGGTGTTCAGCAGGCTGGCGGCTGAATACAAGGCAACGGTGGTGGCAGGATCCATTGTTTTGCCTTCGCCATCGGTAGAAGCTGGCGTGCTGCGGGTGGGTAGAGGGCCCTTGATTAACGTTTCGGCCACATTTGATGCAACGGGTAAGTTGATGGCTCCCCTTACAGTGAAGAATTTTTTGACATCCGAGGAAACGGCTTTTATCGTGGCCGGAAATAGTAGCCAACTGCCTGTAGTTGGTACGTCGGCCGGGAAGGTAGCGACGTTGATCTGTGCGGATTCATGGTATGATGATGCATATAGGGTCATCGCCGACAAGGAAGTCGATTTTGTGGTGGTGCCCTCTTTTTTGGCTGGGGAAAATGTGTGGAACCAACCATGGAAGGGATATAATGGAGGCCAGCCTCCTGCCAATGTCAGTCCCGATGACATCGGCACACTGACAGAAGGTCAAGCCTGGCAGAAATATGGCATGCTCGGTCGGGCACCGGAATTTGGCATCCAAACGGGGCTCAACATTTTTCTGAGAGGCCAGCTATGGAACCTTGGCACCAACGGAAACCCCCTTGTGCTGTCTGAAGGCCAGCCCGAAATGATCGAAATTCCTGCAGATGGGGCTGCCATTGTTAATCTGCAGTTTTAGGTAATTCTGACATCTTGTCACAACTATTCCCTTAAAAACCACTTGGCACAACCCTTGTTTAGCTAAGTGAGTACGGATTGAAAATTTAAAGGAATAAAATACATAATCATGGGAAAAATTATTGGAATTGACTTAGGAACGACTAACTCCTGCGTCGCTGTAATGGAAGGGAATGAGCCGGTGGTGATTCCTAACAGCGAAGGAAGAAGGACAACCCCTTCAATTGTAGCCTTCCTGGACAACGGCAAGGGCGAGCGCAAAGTTGGCGATCCTGCTAAACGTCAGGCCATCACCAACCCACAAAATACAGTTAGCTCTGTCAAGCGCTTCATGGGTAAGAAATACTCGGAAGTAACTGCCGAGCGTAAAAATGTATCATACGGTCTTGAATCAGGCAGCAATGACACTGTAAGGGTGAAAATTGGTGATCGTAACTATACTCCGCAAGAGCTTTCAGCAATGATTCTTCAGAAAATGAAGTCTACAGCTGAGGATTACCTGGGTACTGAAGTGAAAGAAGCGGTAATCACTGTGCCTGCCTACTTCAACGATGCGGAGCGTCAGGCTACCAAAGAAGCCGGACAGATCGCAGGTCTTGATGTGAAAAGAATTATCAACGAGCCTACTGCCGCTGCGCTGGCTTATGGTCTTGATAAGAAAAACAAGGACATGACCATTGCGGTGTATGACCTTGGTGGTGGTACATTCGATATTTCTGTGCTTGAACTTGGCGATGGTGTGTTCGAAGTGAAATCTACCAATGGTGATGTTCACCTGGGTGGCGACGACTTTGACTCATTGATCATCGACTGGCTGGCTGAAGAGTTTAAGAAGGACGAGAACATCGACCTCCGCAAGGATCCAATGGCGCTACAGCGTTTGAAAGAAGCAGCTGAAAAAGCTAAAATTGAGCTTTCAAGCTCTGCTAGCACCGAAATCAACTTGCCCTATATCATGCCAGTTGACGGCATACCCAAGCACCTTGTGAGAACTCTTTCTCGCTCTAAGTTTGAACAATTGACCGACAGCCTGGTGCAGCGTACGCTGGAGCCTTGCCGCAAAGCATTGAAAGATGCTGGCCTGAATCCTACAGATATTGATGAGGTAATTCTGGTAGGGGGTTCTACCCGTATTCCAAGAATTCAGGAAGAGGTAGAGAAGTTCTTTGGCAAAAAGCCTTCTAAAGGTGTTAACCCTGACGAAGTAGTGGCCGTAGGAGCAGCCATTCAGGGTGGTGTGTTGACTGGAGAAGTAAAAGACGTGCTTCTGCTTGACGTAACTCCACTTTCATTGGGTATTGAAACGATGGGTGGCGTGATGACCAAGCTGATTGAGTCGAACACAACGATCCCTTCAAGGAAGTCGGAGGTGTTCTCAACGGCGTCTGATAACCAGCCATCAGTAGAGATACACATTTTGCAGGGTGAGCGCTCAATGGCGAGAGACAACCGCACCATCGGTCGTTTCCACCTCGACAGCATTCCACCAGCACCACGTGGTGTGCCACAGATCGAAGTAACATTCGACATAGATGCCAACGGTATTCTTAACGTGTCTGCAAAAGACAAAGGAACTGGTAAGGAGCAGAAGATCAGGATTGAAGCTTCTTCTGGATTGACTGATGCTGAAATCGAAAAGATGAAAGCCGAAGCAAAAGCCAACGCAGATTCTGATCAGGCTGAAAGAGAAAAAATAGATAAGCTGAATGGCGCTGACTCTATGATCTTCCAGACCGAGAAGCAGCTGAAGGAGTATGGTGAGAAGCTTTCTGAAGGTAACAAGACCGCTATTGAAGCGGCCCTTGAAAATCTGAAGACAGCTCATAAGGCTCAGGATATTGCAGGTATAGATACTGCCACTGAGGCTTTGAACCAGGCATGGGCAGCAGCCTCGCAGGAAATGTATGCTTCTACTGAAGGTGGGCAGCCAGGTGCAGATCCGGGACAGCAAGCTAACGGAGCAGCCGGAGGTGAGGCAAAAGCAGACAGTGATGTGTCTGACGTAGAATACGAAGAGGTAGACGATACCAAAAAATAGTCGTTTGCCCTACATCATAGATCACGAAGCCTCTCAGGAAACTGAGGGGCTTTTTTGTGTTTTATTTTTACACGATTCTAGAAAAGGGTGCATTTTTCACTTACTTTCGTTATTGATTCATATTTTTTCAGATGAGAGCAAGTAAAATTTTTGCGCTGGCGACTTCCTTTTTTGTTTGCATGAGTTTTTTCGCAAACGGGCAGGAAGCATACCAAAGAATAGAGGTGGCAGCTCCTCTGCACCCGTTCATTCGAACTTTCGAAAATTACTACCTGCAGTCGGAGCTGTACGTAACACCAAAAAGAAGCTGGATAGCAACTGCTGGTTACAAAGGTGGGGAGTTATGGGAGCTCTTTTTTAGAAATGGAAATTATAAAGGCTACCGGCTTGACCTTGGCCACAGATTCTACATGCCTACGGAGGTTCGTTGGATGCAGGCTTTCGCAACAGCCAACCTCAACCTTGAAGCTGGAAAGCTGGCTATTCGGCAAGGTGCATCCGTGCCCACCGACTCTCTGCAAATGAAAGGCCTGATGATAGGGCCCGAAGTAAACTTCGGAGCCAAAATTACAGTCTTTAAACGGGTAACATTAACCACCCTTGTGGGCTATCGGCACTATTTCAACACATTCAATACAAATAAAATCACCAGCAACCCCGCATATTGGCGATACAATGATTGGGATAATAACCATCAGAACTGGGAAGAGAACAGAGAGTATCTTGAAAATTTCAGAAAGGGCCGATATCCCGTTGTTCAAATCAACGTGGGCTATGTGTTCGGACTTCGGAAAAAGCAAAAACTGCCTGAGAGCTAACCATTTCTCTCCTCAAACTTCCTCCTGATCACCAGCTGAACCGGCACGCCATCGATCTTACTTTCAAGCCACGAAATAATGTCGAGATAAAGGAAGGCTCGGAGTTCAAAGGGCTGTTTCAGTGTTTCTTCCAGCCTTTCCTTCAGTGCCTGGAACTCCTTTTTTATGTTTTCAGGCAGCATGCCCGGTACTTTTCGCAGCCATTTGATGATCTCCTTTTGTACCCCCTGGAGGTTATCCATTTTCACTAAAAACCGATACACCGACTTGATTTGGTATTCCAGCAAATCGCTGTTGCCCATTTCGTAGTGGGCAATCAGGTTCAGTATGCGTGCGAAGCAATGAATGTCTTCTCTAAGACTAACATCTTTGAGGTTAATGATTTTGTTGAGGTATTTGACGGCGTTTTTATTGTCGTCGCTGCCAAAATAGAGGCAGGCGATTTTGTAGTAGAAAAGCAGTACCCTGTGTGAATCGATTTTGTTTTCAAACTTATCAATGATTTCCAGCAATTCAGGAACAATGACCACACCGTCCGTAAACCGCCCCTCCATAAAGAACAGGTTGATCTTGTCGTTGTAGTAGTAGAAGGAAAGCAAGCTTTGAATGTTCTCATTCTGAGAGAAAAGCGTTGAATTCTTTAGTTCTTCCAGCACCAGAAGGTTTTCTGCAAACTTAGGATAATGCTGAATATTAAAGAGTGCCGCCAGGAGATTGTGTAGTCCTTTGATGTACAGGTCGGGCTTCCTTTTGATCATCGCCGGATGGCTTTTGAAAAGTTCCACCCAGCGGTCGGCATAGCGGTAGCACTTCACAAAATCCTGCACGATGTAGTAGTACCAAACCATCGACTGGCATAGGTACACCTTCTCGTTGAAGCTGAGGCTATCATACTCGTAGTCAGGCAGGTTCCTCTTAAAATAATGCTGCACAACCCTATAGTCTTCTTCATTTCGCACATAGCCCAGCTTGATGTAAAGGCTGTAAAGGGAAATGGACAGGTTCGACAGCTCTTGTGTTTTGGCAATTATTTTGGTTACATGCCTCGACTCATTCACCAGCTCCTCTGCTCTGTTGCCAATGCTTCGGGTGATGTACTGCCCTTCAATTAGCTTTTCGAAGTCGATAATCTCCAGCTGCAGAATCTCTTCATTGTTTTCAGCGGCCTTCTGTTTCAGCTTGTCGAGAATCCGGAGACTTTGCTTATAGAGTCCTTTGTTATACAGCACCCTCGCATAGTCAATTTGCTCCCGCACTTCAATAGGGTAGTCGTAGTTGATATGGATAAGCCGGAGGCTTTTCAGCACTTGCCCGTACAAATGACTTTTCAGGTTGGAAAGTTGCTGAGGAATCAATGATGGAGCCTTTTTAAGGATCACCTTTTCGTCATAAACATCAACATCGTCCATCACGTCGAAAAGAGTGATGAACTTACTGTCCTCCTTGCCGTTGATGCGCCTGGCATACAGCTTGAAATTGCGCTTCTCAGCCTTGGTGAGCGACTTAATCAGCTGGAATAAGGGATCTGTTTCTTGTTTGGCCATTGTATTGTCTGCATGGCAATATAGCCGTTAATTTGCAATTTGAGCCTTTTTATTGTCAAATAGATGCTTTTGGCTGTCGTAGTGATTTTGAATTTTAGGCTTTGGCAGACCTTCAGTTACAGTAGATTTGTTACATAGAATCAATTATCGAATACCAGAAATGGGATTCTTGTTAAGAAAATACACACCTTAGTATGAGCAAAGATCGAGTCTACATTTTCGACACTACCCTTAGAGACGGCGAACAGGTTCCCGGCTGTCAATTGAATACTGAAGAAAAAGTAATTGTTGCCAAGCAACTCGAGGCCCTCGGCGTTGACGTAATTGAGGCTGGTTTTCCAGTGTCAAGCCCTGGAGATTTTAACTCTGTAGTAGAAATCTCCAGGAATGTGACTGAGCCGGTGGTTTGTGCGCTTACCAGGGCCAAAGTGGTTGACATTGATTGTGCGGCTCAGGCCCTCCATTTAGCCAAAAGAAAAAGAATCCATACGGGCATCGGATCTTCCGATATCCACATTCAACATAAGCTTAAGTCGACTCGTGAGAAGGTGCTTGAGCAGGGCATTTCTGCTGTAAAATACGCCCGCCGCTTTGTCGACGACGTGGAATTTTTCTGTGAAGATGCCGGCCGTGCCGACCTTGAGTTTCTTGCATTGATGGTAGAAGGCGTGATTGCCGCCGGTGCCACAGTAGTCAATATTCCCGACACTACCGGATACACATTGCCATGGCAGTTTGGTGAGCGCATCAAGTATTTGTACGACAACGTGCCCAATATCGATAAGGCCATTATCTCGGTGCACTGCCACAACGACCTTGGTATGGCCACTGCTAACTCAATTTCTGGTTTGGCCAATGGTGCCCGTCAGGTGGAAGTCACTATCAACGGTATTGGAGAAAGAGCTGGCAACACTTCTTTGGAAGAGGTGGTGATGACATTGAAGTCGCACCCATACCTGAACCTGGAAACCAATATCAACACCAAAGGCATTTATGCGATGAGCAAAATGGTGTCGCACATGATGAATATGCCGGTGCAGCCTAACAAGGCGATTGTGGGCAAAAATGCTTTTTCACACTCATCGGGTATTCACCAGGACGGCTTCCTCAAGCACAGAGAGAACTACGAAATCATCGATCCGGAGGATGTTGGTGTTCCTTCGTCATTGATCCTTCTTACTGCCCGCAGTGGCAGGGCTGCGCTTACGCACCGGCTTCAGGTGCTTGGGTACAAGTTCGACAAAGACGAAATGGAAGTGATTTACATGCACTTCCTTGAAATGGCCGACCGCAAAAAGCAAATCGAAGATGAGGATTTGTTTGAATTGGTGAAGATTGATGAGGTGGAAGCTTTGTTGAGCACCAAAACTGGAAAAGGCAAGGACGTGCTATAAACCAGGCGGGAGCCTTTGAAGCATCGGATGTTGATTTCCCGAACACTTCAGAATTCTTAAGTCAATACGAACAAATTTTTAATACAGGAGACTTCTGTAAACGTTACCCCTATGACCGACGAGATCAAACAAGCGATACCACCTGCGTATCGTGGAATTGCTGTGGCCACTGAGAAAGCTGGCTTCACAATGGCCTCTGACCCTTTGACAGGTTCCCTGCTGCGAACTCTTGCCGCCTCAAAACCGCAGGGCAGCTTTTTGGAGCTGGGTACTGGCACAGGGCTTTCCACCTCGTGGATATTGAGCGGCATGGATCAAAAGTCGTCCCTGATTTCGGTCGACAATAACGAGACATTTCTGGGTATCGCTGCCGATTTTTTGGACCATGATCCCCGGCTACAGCTTGTGTGCGCCGATGGCGAGGAGTGGTTGTTAGCCAACAGTAGCCTGCGATTCGACTACATCTTTGCTGATACGTGGCATGGGAAGTATTTAATGCTGGAGGACGTGTTGGCGATGCTCAAACCAGGAGGGCTCTATATCATCGACGACATGCTGCCTCAGCCTAACTGGCCTGAAGGTCATCATGAGAAAGCGCTTCGACTGGTGGAAGAGCTGGAAAAAAATGAAAGCTTGCTACTGACAAAGCAGGCTTGGTCAACAGGGATAGTTGTAGCAACGAAAAAGGCGGGATAGGGGAGACAAAAAAAGAGAGGCCTTCAAATTTGAAGGCCTCTTAATAATTACTTAAGTCTTTTGCTTATTTCTTCAATTTTTGGCTTGGCGTCTTCACGGCCAAGGTCGAACGCTTTCTGGTATAAGTCGAGCGCCTCTTTGTAAGACTCCTTCTTTTTCTTGGGAGCAAGCTGCGTACGACGGGCTGCCTCTTCCGCTGCCTGAGCTCTCATAAAGTAAGAGTCGGCCTGTGAGACTTTAGACTGAGTGAGCAGTTCAGTGATTCTGGTTTCCAGCATGGTCAACTCCTGACGCTTAGCTTCAATTTGCAGCGCTTTGTCTTCCAACTCAGTGTTTTGAAGCTCAACCAAAGTGCCCAACTGCTCATTCTTCTCTTTGTATTCAGCAACTGTTGCTTCCAACTGAGCTATTTGAGCCGTTTTGTCTTCCAACTGCTTCTTCAACCTTGCGATAGAGTTTGCGTATGTTTTGTTTGAAGAATTCGACTTAGCAAGACTCTTCTCCATTTCGTCGATTTTCTTTTCAGAGTCCTTTACGTACTGATTCAATTCACTCAAACGAGTGTTAAAGTCATCGTAAGTAGTGCCCATTTCCATGTTCACCTTAAGCGCATTCCTGTTTTGATCGATCGAATCGAGTAACACGCCGACGTTTTCAAGAACCGCCGACATTTGACGCTGGAAAGCGAGCTCCGTGTTAAGGGAGTCAATCTTTGCCACAAGTGTTTCATTTTCCTGTTTAAGGCCACAAGAAGCCATGAGTGAGGTAACAATAACCAACACTGCCAATTGATTTTTCATAATAGTTTGGTGCATTTTTAAAATTGCGAGGCAAAAGTATGTAAAAGATAAATTCGCTAATGAAGTTGGCCCTTAAATATTTTTAAATCAGGGAGTTATTTAACTGTGCCAACGAAGTTCCAGGGGCGGATAGCAATCCAATATGGTCAAATTTAGCAAAAAATAAGGTAACACTGGTATTCCTCTACTTTCCGTCATAGAAATGTTCCATTGGAAATCTATTTGGCCAAAGATTTTACCCGATCAAATTCTTCATCATAGTCTTTGCGAAGGGTGCCGAAAAGCTTGTCCCACCACAGGAAATACAGGCCATAGTTACCTTTAAAGTATTTGTGGTGTTGATTGTGGTTCACTGACGTGTTGAACCACTTGCCCAGCCACGTTCGTTGGAAGTTTTTTGGGTAGAGTTCATAGCCAAGATGCCCGTAAACGTTATAGAGCATCATCAGTGCCAGCCAAATCAAGACGGCTGACCTTTGTGTTGGAATGGAGAAAACAATGACATATATAACGCATGCTTCTATAACTGCTTCTGCTGGCTGGAACGCTAGCGCAGCCCATGGCGAGGGATTGGTCGAAAGGTGATGAACCTTGTGCAATGCATTGAATAGCTTAGGGTGGTGCATTACCCGATGAATCAGGTAAAAATAGGCATCGTGAATGAGGAGCATCAGCACGATGCTGAAGGCAAAATACCCCCAGCCATAGTCCGCAATTTCGGTGTATTGTTTGGTGTAGGGCTTGATAAATGGAGTGAATGTGCTGAGTGCCACGATCCAGAAAATAAAGACTGTTAGCAGACTATAGCCTATCTCACGCAGGTAGTCATTTTTTTTTGGAAAGACCTGCTGAATTTTTCTTTTCGCCCATTTACTCTTAAGGATCCTGTAAAAAATGAAAAAGGCAAGTCCAGCGATCAGGGCATAGCGGAGAAAAATAATGAAAAGAAGGATATAGAACCTTTGATCCATTAGTATCAATATTTCCCCTAAAATACTATTTAGAGGCCAAAGAACCTTGCCTATCTTTTGTATAATGCGTCAACAAAAGCGGTTTGGACTATCCGCTTATTTCGTACCTTTCGGCCTTGTAATTTTCTCCTCATGTCTGAAAAACGCCCGGCCGCCCTCGGCTTCATTTTCATCACACTTCTTATAGACGTTACCGGGCTGGGTATCATCATACCGGTGCTTCCGAGCCTTATCAAAGAGCTTATCAACGGCGACCTCAGTCAGGCGGCGCAGTATGGCGGCTGGTTGCTGTTTGCTTATGCCGGCATGCAGTTTTTGTTTGCTCCGGTGCTGGGCGGGCTGAGCGACCGGTTTGGCCGCCGCCCGGTGTTGCTGGCCTCCCTGTTTGGCTTTGGGCTCGACTACTTGTTGCTGGCTTTTGCACCCAATATTTGGTGGCTATTTGTTGGTCGCCTGCTGGCGGGAGTAACCGGCGCCAGCTTCACAACGGCATCGGCCTACATCGCCGACATAAGCACGCCGGAAAAAAGAGCACAGAACTTCGGAATCATAGGGGCTGCATTCGGCCTTGGCTTTATTATTGGCCCCGTGATTGGAGGCTTGCTAGGTCAGTACGGCTCAAGAGTGCCCTTCTTTGCCGCTGCCGCATTGGCGTTGCTCAACTGGTTGTATGGCTACTTCGTGCTTCCTGAGTCGTTGCCAGCCGATAAAAGGCGGGCTTTCAGTATCCGTCGGGCCAATCCGCTGGGGTCGCTCAAAGCCTTGCAAAAATACCCTAAGGTACTAGGCCTGGTGGGAGCTTTCTTTTTCATTTACCTGGGGGGCCATGTGAACCAAAGCACCTGGGCTTACTTCACTATGCTGAAGTTTGGCTGGAATGAGGCCTGGGTAGGCTATTCGCTCGGCTTTGTCGGCTTAACTGTTGCTATAGTCCAGGGAGGACTTATCCGCATTGTGGTGCCGAAAATCGGGCAGTGGAATGCCGTGTTCGTTGGCATGTTTTTTTATATTTTCGGATTTGTTCTTTTTGCATTTGCGTCGCAAGGCTGGATGATGTTCGCCATTATGGTGCCCTTTGCCTTAGGTGGTTTTGCTGGCCCTTCGCTGCAAAGTCTTATATCGGCGCAGGTGCCATCCAACGAACAAGGGGAATTGCAGGGGGCATTGACCAGCATGACCAGCGTGACGTCCATCATCGGGCCTCCATTGATGACCAACCTCTTTGCCTATTTCACTGGAGAAAATCCCATCGTTTATTTCCCTGGAGCAGCCTTTCTGGCTGCTGCCCTTATCACGGTCGTGGCAGTTTTTTTGGCAATCCCGTCGTTCAACAAAAGAAATTCCTGATCTCAACTGTCAGCATCGTCATCCAGGATTTCAATATCATGGATGAGAACCTTTTTGGCTATTGATCGTCCGGTAGGTGTGGTAGCAAGCCCACCTTCAGCTGTTTCCTTATAACGGCTTTCCATCGCCTGGCCTATTTCACCCATGGCCTCTACACACTCGTCCACAGGAATAACGCTGCTTACGTCGGAAATAGCGATTTGGGCCGAGGAGTTGGCGATAGCGGCTGCGCTGGCATTGCGCACCACGCAGGGTACTTCTACCAGCCCTGCCACGGGGTCGCACACAAGGCCGAGCATGCACTGAACAGTGATGGCCACAGCGTTGAAAACCTGGTCAATGCTGCCTCCAAGGCAATAAACGATCGCCCCGGCAGCCATGGCCCCGGCACTGCCTGTCTCCGCCTGGCACCCACCTACTGCGCCGGAAATGGAGGCCTTCTGCTCCATGATCAAGGCAATGCCTGCCCCGACTAACAGGCCTTCTAAAATTTTCCGATCATCGAGCTGGTGAAGCTCCTGTAGAGTGACAAGCGTTCCGGGCAGGATGCCAGAAGCCCCGGCGGTAGGTGCTGCGACTACCCGGCCCATACAAGAATTGACCTCTTTGGCGGCCAGGGCCCGTGAAATCAGCACTTGAAATTCCTTCGACAGGACAGTGATGGGGTTATTGTATACTTTTTTTGCTCCGTTGTTGATCATCCCTGAGCGGGAGGTCATATTCTCAGTGAGCCCGGTTTGAACGGCCTCCTTCATCACCTCATAGGCTTTTTGAAGGCCATCCCATATTTCCTCTTCCGTTTTATTCTTTTGCTGGATTTCGTATTCGATGACAGGCTCATAGAGCTTTATGCTTCTGTCCTGGCAATCCTTCTTCCAGCTGGCGAAGCTTTCAAATAAGATACTCATAATGGGTCATTTGTTGTTCAACAAAGATAACGAAAAAGGAACCGGGAAACGTTTTGCCACCAGGTGTCTATTTGTCTTGATAAAATCTGAATGGAAATATGCAAAGCCTGACTAACTTTGCCGCATGCAATTGAAGAACGACCTGATCCTCCGGGCTGCCAGAGGAGAGAAAACGGAGAGAACCCCGGTATGGATGATGCGACAGGCAGGAAGAATTTTGCCTGAATACCGTGCCGTGCGAAACAGCCTGAACGGATTCATTGAATTGGTAAAAACACCGCAGTTTGCTGCAGAAGTGACAGTGCAACCGGTAGACATTCTGGGAGTAGACGCTGCCATTATCTTTTCCGACATTTTGGTGATACCCGAGGCCATGGGCTGCCCTTACGAAATGGTGGAGAAGAGAGGGCCAACATTTCCCAAAACAATAAAGACTGAGAAAGATATAGACGAATTGCGCATCGCCGACGGAGAAACCGATTTGGGCTATGTGATAGAGGCCATCAAGCTTACCAATAAAGAGCTGGCAGGCAGAGTACCCCTGATAGGGTTCGCCGGAGCCCCATGGACACTTTTTTCTTATATGGTGGAAGGGTCTGGCAGCAAAACGTTCTCAAAAGCCAGGGGCTTTTTGTACACCGAACCGGCCCTGGCGCACAAGGCGTTGGAAAAAATCACACAAAGCACCATCAGCTACATGAAGGCGCAGGTAAAAGCTGGTGCCCACATGTTGCAGATTTTCGACTCATGGGCAGGCGTATTGCCGCCTCAGCATTACAGAGAATTCTCCCTCGCCTATATCAGGAAAATATGCGAGGCTATTCCGGAGGTGCCGGTCACAGTTTTTGCCAAGGGAGCCTTTTTTGCGCTTGAAGAGATTGGTCAACTGCCTTGCGCTACCGTCGGCCTCGACTGGAACATGGACGTGGCCGAGTCGAGGGCAAAAGTGGGAGCCAGCAAAACACTGCAAGGCAACCTCGACCCCTGTGCCCTCTACGGGAGCTTTGCAGAGATAGAGAAGGCTACAAAAGGCATGTTAAAGGCCTTTGGGCCTCAGCGTCATATCGCCAACCTGGGTCACGGCGTTTATCCCGATACCGACCCTGAGAAGGTGAAGTGTTTTATTGAAACAGTGAAGGAGTACAGGCACGGCTAGCTTGCCAGCTGTGTCGTTAAGTTAAGAGTATTTTACCCTTTTTGTTCCCTAAGCCGGGCACCCCTAAAGGGCATACTAATGATCGTTCGTCGCCCTTTAGGGTCAGGGGTAAAAATAGAATTGGGAGAGCGAACCTCTTAACTTAATGATATTTAACTCGCCAGCGATAAGTACTTGATGAGCTTCTCATGAAGGTCCTCAGGCACAAAGGGCTTGGTAACAATGTCGTTCATGCCAACAGTGAAAATCTGATCCCGGATGTCTGAGGGGATGGCGGCGGTAATGGCGATAATGGGCGTTTTCGCATCTGTTTCCCTGATTTTTTCGGTGGCCTTGTAACCATCCATAACTGGCATCTGAAGATCCATCAGGATAATATCAAAAGGCGTGGCTGCGTGTTTTTCAACGGCTATCTGGCCATTGCCAGCAATTTCTATGTTGGCTCCCCACTTTTGCAGAAATTTTTTGATGACCAGCACATTCACCTTGTTGTCTTCCACCACTAATATTTTTTTGCGCTCCACAATGTTTCTGTCGATCACCTTTGGAGCCACGGGGGCGGGGGATTTTTCTGCCGTTTTCACCAGGCCAAACCATTGGCTGAAGTAGAAGCGGGAACCTTCGCCAGGTGTGCTAACAAACTGAATATCGGAGCCTTGGAGCCTCAGCAGCCGCCTGATGATGCTGAGGCCAAGCCCTGTTCCTCCGTACTCCCGGGTGGTGGAAGCGTTGCCCTGCGAAAAGCTTTCAAAAATCATTTCACTCTGACTCTCTTTTATGCCAATGCCACTATCAATCACCTCAAATAGCAACTTGACGCTGTCGCTTTCTTTTTCCTCCAGCGAAACCTTAAGATGGACAAAGCCCGACGGGGTAAACTTAAACGCATTGTCTAAAAGGTTGACCAACACCTGCGACAGCCGGGCTTTGTCGCATAGAATGTCGTCGGGGATATCCTCCGCTATTTGAAGTTGAAAGTCGAGCCGCTTCTGTTTAGCAGTTTTTTCAAAGGAGGTGTAAACCGATTGAAGGAATTCTTTAAGGGATATTTTTTCCGTAGAAAAGTCGATTTGGCCAGAGTCGATTTTGCTAAAATCAAGCAGCTCTGTGATCAGGTTCATGAGTCGCTCCGCTGAAAACTTAAGTGTATTCAGGCTTTCCTTTTGTGTCTGCTTCGGCTTGTCCCCGATCAAAAAGTTGGTCATGCCCAACACAGCGTTCAATGGCGTTCTCATTTCGTGAGACATGGTCGAAAGGAACTCTGTGCGGGCTCTGGAGGCCTTTTCCGCTTGCTCTTTGGCTTCCTTAAGATTTTGGGCAAACCGAAATGACAGGATAAGGCCCTGACAAAAGAAGAAGAGGATGTGGGCTATGAAATTAAACAGGACAATTCTCGGTGTCAGGTCAAAATACACCAGTACATTATAGCCCACAATTGCAAAAACGATCAGTTTTGCCACAAGTGCATACACAGCCGCCGGCCTCTTGTGTATGACAGCCATCACCACTATGTATACTCCGTAGCAAATAGCCAGCAGAAGAACATAGAGATAGTAGGGAAGGATAGAAGTAAACAGTAATATCGGCCCCACGGCAGTCAGGAAGCTGATCCCCAAAGTGACCCAAAAAAAGACTGAAAAAATGGGCTTGTATATTTCTTCGGGATACAGGCTGACGATGTAACGGGTAAAGAAATAAAGACCCATAAATACACTGAGGTGTTCGAGCCTTAGCAATAGCGAAAACGGCATTTCCCATACTGAGTTGATAGCATAAATATCCGAGCCGATATTTCTGTAGGCGTATACCAGGCAAAACAGGGCAAAGTAAAGCATGGGCTTGTCGTGCCGCCCAAACAGGTAGAGACCAAAGAAGAAAAAGCCCCCCATAAACATGGCACCTGCCAGAATCCAGTCGTAAGCCAGCTCGACTTCTTTGGCTCGGGCCAATTGCATTTCCTCCCCAAGGGTAATGCTTTGAGAGCTTCCGCCTTTTCGATGAACAAAATTGGAGACTTGAAGCACCAGGTGAAGTGTATCTGCCTTTTCTCTCAGCGGCTTTGTTTTTGGATAAGCCTGAGGTTGCGATTCTTCTTTGGTTTTTCCAACAATGCCGTTTTTTGAAAACACCTCGCCGTTGATGAATAGCTGGTAGCTGGTGAAAAAGTCTTCTACCCACATGAGCAAGGGTGGATGGTCTTTGGGCAAAAGAACAGTAAGAGAGTAGGTGGCGTAACCTGCTCTGCTTAGTTCGATACCGTCTACCTCCGCATTGTTCCAAATCCTGGGAAACTGAAAGTAGTGAGGAGGTTTTTTGGCTAATTCAGCACCTTCTGGTACGAGCAATTCTTCCCAGTAAAAGCCCCATTCTCCATCCAGCTTTATTGGGCCATCCCGCAAAAAATCCCAGCCCCTCAAGTCCAATGTCCCCTTCGTTGCTGTTGGTTTTTCAGCATCTGCGTGCAGGGAAAATGAAATAAAAGTGGTGAGGACTCCAACAAAAAATAAAAATCTCGACATCTTAGCCCCTTAAAGGGATTCAATATAGGCTTAATAGTTCAACAAATGGCCGTGCGAGCTGGTTGAATAAGTTTCGAATATAATTGTTTTCGACGAATACTTAACGGCAGACTAACCCATGGTTACTTCAGATATCGACATACTAAGAAAGGTAATAGTTCATCGCCCTGATCAGGGAATAGAATGGGTAACTCCCTTCAACAAGGCCGAGCTCTTGTACGATGACATTGTTTTTTTACCCAAAATGCAGGAGGAGCATAGCTTGTTGACAGGCGTGCTTTCTTTTTTTGCCGGGGAGGAAAATGTGCTGGAGTTTACCGATCTTCTGACAGATATTTTGACCAATGCAAAGCTAAGGTCGCAGTTGCTCGATGAAGTATTTAAGCTGGAGAGCTTGCCGCCCGATACACAGCTGGCAATGCAGCAGCTCTCACCAGAAAACCTCGCCAAAGCCCTGATTAGTGGCTACAAGGCAGGCGGAAATGTTCTGCTCAACCCCGTGCCCAACCTTATTTTTACCCGGGACATTGGAGCGGTGGTGAACAATTATGTGATTACCTGCCAGGCTGAAAAAATTCCCCGCAAAAGAGAGAACATTCTTACCTGGTTCATCACCCATCACCACCCGGTGTTTGTAAAAGTGGGTTACAAATATCTTGACTTGTGCATTTCGTCGGATCATCTGGCTACTACACTTTCTAACAGGGCGGAGACGATTGAAGGAGGTGATATTATTCATTTAAGCCCGTCGCATTTGCTCATTGGTTGCAGCGAGCGAACCAATATGGTGGCACTTTGGAGAATCAGAGAGCAGCTACGTGAGCACAAGGTGGTGGAGAAGTTCACCATTGTAGACATCCCCAAGGAAGAGTATTGTATGCACATCGACACCATTTTCTCCAAGGTGAATACTCATGATTATGTGCTCTACGAACATGTGCTGCAAGACCCCACTCAAATTAGTATCGAAAGCTTCGATTTGCAGGGCAACACCTCTCAGAGATTTGATACCATCAAGGATTTGATACTGGCCGAAGATGCCGACGCAAGATTTGTGTCGTGTGGCAATGGGGAGCACCCGTTCGACCAGCGGGAGCAATGGAGCAGCGCCTGCAATTTTGTGGCTGTAAGGCCTGGTGTGGCAGTTACTTACCGCCGGAATACCAAAACCATCGAAGGGTTTCAGCAGCTTGGATATACTGTTATCCCTGCGGAGCAATTTCTTCAGCAGGCCGCCGAAGGCAAAATTGAAAAAGAGAAGATTCAAAACACCATCATCACCATTCCAGCGGGTGAGCTTAGTCGTGGCAGCGGGGGCCCGCATTGCCTCACTTTTCCGATAGAGCGGGGTTAGCGGGATCGCTGTTCTGGCAGGTGTCTTCACCTGCCAGCCCGTTTAGCGGGGTGTCCTCACCCGCTACCGTTCTGGCGTGTGTCTCACACGCCAGCCCGAACCGTTCCGGGAGGGTATCCTCACCCGTCGGCTTTTACCAACACTGCCCAATCCTTTTCCGGCTCTGAAGGCGGGTTCCCAAGCGAACGCACCTCGCCGCCTTCCACCGTCTTGATATCGGTTTGCTGTAGCTCACCCCCTGTTCTGGGGTTGTACCAGCTCACGGAATAGCTTCCTTCAGCGCCGGCCAGGTCGATAGAGGCTTCTCCTCCCAGCGGCAAAAACACCGCATATACTTCTCCCGGCTTGGCCAGACAGTACGTGTTCTCTCCCGATAGTTCATCGTGGCTTTCCATTTCTGCAAAAGGCAGGTAACGTTGGAAAAAGTCGAGGCCGACTTTGGTATAGTTCCACATGCGGTCTCTTGAGCGCCAGTCTTCGCAGCCCAGGTCGTTGTTGTGGTTGAGATAGCCGAAGTACCACTCCACTCCGCCGCCGCCAGCCATCAGGTTGCCCCACAGCACCGCCACCCGCACGGTATCCTGGTTGTTGTCGGTTCGGTCGTCGGGATCCAGGCCACGGTTGGCGGGGCCTATTTCGTCGATATTCACTATCCATGGGTGATCAGCCTCAGCTGAGTTTTTTACCCATCTTTTGGTATCCTCATGAGCGTCGCCGATGTAGCCTATTTGGATAGAAGGCCCATCAAGGCTTGGGTGGCCGAGGAGGCGGTCGAACATTTCGTGGCGAAGTTCCTTGTGGGAGTGTGTATGGATGACTACATAGTTTTGGTAGGGGTCGTGGGCTTTGAAATAGTCGGTCATGGCCTTTTGCTGCTCTGGCGTTTGCCCGTTGGGGGTGAAGCTGGCAGGGCCGTTTTCCTCGCCCATGTTCCAGGTAACGGCCAGGTGGTGCCCAAAGCGGGCGATCAGCTCCCGGTAGTAAAGCTTCCGCTGCGGGCCGGTGTCGCCATCGTCCAGCAGTTTTTCGTTTTCTGTTTCCTGGGTCACTATGTGCAGCATCATGCCCTTGCGCTCCATGTGGTCAAATACAATTTCCCACTGGTCGAGCTTGCTGCAGTCGAACCGGCTGCGCTCGTCGTAGCCGGTGTAGGGCCACACATCTTTGCCGTCGCCGCCAATGTTCATCGTGAGGAAGTAGATGGAATTCATGCCTTTGCTGGCCAGGTAGTTGATGCCACCAATCAGGTTTTTGCCTTTGCCGCCCTGCCAGGTTGGGTCGCCTTGCTGCCAGTCGGCGGCATGAGGCGCATAATGGTGCAAAGTGGCTTTATTCTCTGCTTCGCCCGATCTGTTTTCGCCTTCCGTTTCTTTATGAGTGCCATCGAAGTCGGCATAGCCGAGCAGGTCTTCCGGGCTGTCGGCACCACCTTTGAGGAAGAATTCGCCAGTTTCCTGAAACTGGAGGTACCGTTCCCGCACATAGGCCAGTCTGCCTTTTGCCCGGAGGTCGGGCAGCTGGTAGTTGCCTGCCGATACGATGAGTTTTCCTTCCTCGCCGTCAAATGCCACTGGTTCGCCAGCGTCAGGCGCATTGTCCACGGCTATGTTGGCGCCCTTGCGAAACGACACCTGATAAGTCCATTCGCCTTCTTCATCGGGGCGGAAATGCACCTTCCACACATTGCCAGCGGTAGCACTGCTTTCGCCAGCATTGCCATCGGCGGCATAGTAGCCCGGCACCAGCATTTTCTTCAGTCCTTTAGAAAAGACCACGTTCAGCCGGTAGTCGGTGAAGGGATTGTCGGCAGCGTCCTCAGCCGTTTCCGGGCCAGCAAAAGTGAGGGTGACTTTGTCCCATTTAGTAGCTTGCAGGGGTTCTTTTTGTGTGCAATTGGTAAGCAGCGCTAAAAATAGGGCTGCTGATAGCAGAGAAGCGGAAAGTTTGTGCATAGTAGGCATTAGGCATGTTTAATGGGTTGAACTTACGATAAATTGGGAAGAAGGCATAGCTGTAGGGTACTTGGCGGTGTTGCTAGCCTTGCTCGACTTCGTAATAGAGCGCCGCTTGCTAGGGTTATCATTTGGTTGTGGGCAGGAACAAAGATTTTCGTAGAATAGAAAATATGCTATATTGATCGAGAAAAGGTGGCGGGTAGGATCAATAACCACATCTGGACATTATATTTAATAGCCGTCGAGCATTGTAGTACTTCTGATCGGGTTTCCAAAAAAAAAATAGATTGGGTAGCGGTGTGAATCGTTGGCAGAAGCGATTGAGCTCTTTGATACTTTTTGTGTCAAGCTATTTTAGGACTTGGCCCCAATGAGTAACTTTGAAAAATGGCAGCAGCAGATCAAATAAAAAGTTTAATTAAATCATTCGGTGACGGTGATGAAGACCGTTTTTTTGCTTCTGCTATGCAAATTGCTGCATCCGAGGCACGTAAAGGACATACAACATTTGCTCAGGAGCTTAAGTCGATGATCGAAAGAGCAAGAAAAAACCGTTCACTTTCTTTTCTCGACCGTAGTAAGACGATTCCGATAAATCAGTCAAAGCGAGATCTTCATGAGTTGATTGAAATATTTCAACCAAAGATCAAGCTAAGCGATATGGTTCTTGCCCCGTCAGTAAAAGAAGCTTTGCTGAAATTGGTTAATGAACAGCAGAAATGGGAAATGCTCAGGCAACACAACCTCATGCCAAGAAGAAAACTTTTACTTCAAGGTCCTCCAGGCTGTGGAAAAACCATGACCGCACAAGCAATTGCCGGAGAATTGGGAATCCCTGTTTTCATTGTTCGTTTGGATGGTTTGATTTCTAAATTTATGGGTGAATCAATTGCCAAGCTGCGTTTGATATTTGATGCAATGCCTGACCATAGAGGTGTGTATTTATTTGACGAATTCGATTCAATCGGTTCGCACCGAAACCAAGGACAAGATGTTGGAGAAATCAAACGTGTCCTAAATAGCTTCTTAATAAATATCGAAAAAGATCAAAGCAACAGCATTATTATTGCCGCTACGAATATGCCAGAGGCTTTGGATCAGGCTTTGTTCAGAAGGTTCGATGATATTATCACATATCCTCTGCCTACCCGAAGTGAAATTATAGATACCATTAAGAAAAACCTTTTCGGATTCAAATTCAATGAGAGAATTAATTACCAGATACTGGCTAAAGAGTCGGAAGGACTGAATTATTCGGATATTGTTAGAGCCTGTGAAGAAACAATTAAAGAGATGATTCTTCATGGAGATAATAAGCTTAAAAAAGCGGAATTAATTATTGCCCTTAAGAAACGTAAATCATAAATGGCAGATAATTTCGACAAACCACACATTGGGAGAATCGAAGAATATGCCTCCGGTCAACAATATAAGTATCCTGCCAAAATAAAGGTAGATTTCCCAACTAGCCAACGTAATCGTTCGGAACATGGGAACAGAATATTGCGCAAACTTCAAGCTGTGCGCCAGCAATTACAATTAGCCGAAGACACCGAACTGCCAGAAAATATTATTCGAGATGATGCGATTTACGTGACATTCATCTCAGAGTGGGGCTACCCGTTAAAATTTGATCAGCTACATCAAAATACAGATCGGCCAACCTATCAAATAGTCAATATTAAACAGGAACAACATCCTGAACAAGAGAATCAATACCGCTACCATGTAGCTCTCATGTTAACAAAAAGAGGCATCAGCCATTTCATAAAACGTGTTGAAGAATACTTGAATCCAGAAAAGGATACTAAATCTGGTGCACCGAAAGCAAATCAGTTAATCGCTAACATTGCAAACATAAAATTAGCCACCCTTGAAGCTTTTTGGTCTGACGGACCAGAAATTTCTTTCCCTAGTGAAAATGAAATAGTTTGGTGGGAAGTTTGGTTTAGGAAAACGGATAATGACGGTGACAGAATAAACAAAGTCATAACCAATCTTGAGCAATCAGAAGCACAGATTGGCCAACTGCAATTAGATTTTCCAGAGCATTTTGTGCGACTTGTTAGAGCCTCGGCTAACCAATTATCAAATTCTTTAATGCTCCTTGATAATCTTGCCGAGTTACGACATCCGCAGGAATTATCTGATTTTATTACTCACGATGATATTTCGATTGCCGAAAAAGAACTATGGTTACAAGACTTGGTCGAAAGAACAGAAAATCGTTTCGACGAAAACTCTGTTCTTGTTTGTCTATTGGATAGTGGGGTATCTAACCAACATCCTCTGATAAATCCTTTATTGCCTGACGAAAGATTATATACATGGATTGAGGATTGGGGCAAATTTGATAGTATACCTGGGGGCGGTCATGGAACGGGCATGGCCGGTCTAGTATTATATGGAGATTTAACTCAGGCACTGGCTGATAATGGAACTACCCAACTCTATCATGGGCTTGAATCCTTTAAGATTTATCATCCTCAATCCCCTAATGATCCGGAAATGTATGGTGCGATTTACGAATATGCCTGCGCTACTCCAATTGTCGATAATCCAAACCATCCCCGCATTTTTTGTTTATCAGTAACCAACAAAGATTTCGGATTTCGTGGCAGACCTTCATCAAGTTCTACTTCGGTTGACAAAATTGCATTTGGCAGTATTCTCGACCCTAACGAACCACAATTAATTTTAGTGAGTGGCGGTAACGTAAGAATAGAAAGCGCAGAAGATTTTCCAGATAAGAACTTTTATGAGTCAGTTCAAGACCCTGGACAAGCATACAATGCGCTAACAGTAGGGAGCTATACACGAAAAGACCGGATAAATGCGCAGCAATGGCCTGGATGGAATCCTTTAGCAGTTAATGGTGAAATGGCACCTTCCAATTCAACTTCAGGAACTTGGGAAACTCAGTGGCCAAATAAACCGGACATTGTGATGGAGGGGGGGAATTTGGCTCATAGGGAAAATGTAGTTGACCATAAAGACACTCTTCAATTATTAACCACCCATAAGGATCACCGAATAAACATCTTTCAAACTTTCGGAGACACAAGTGCATCTGTTTCCTTAGCTTCAAAAATGGCTGCCGAACTGAAAACAGAATATCCTGATTACTGGCCTGAAACAATTAGAGGGTTAATGGTGCATTCAGCAGAATGGACGGATGCTATGTTACAGAGCCGTAACCTGAATTTGGAAACAGATAGAAGGGCTCTATTACGATCTGTAGGTTATGGTGTTCCCATATTAGAACAGGCAAAGAATAGTGCGAACAACTCCCTTACACTTGTTTCACAGCGTTCTATTCAACCATATAGGTTAGAAAAATCTCAGCCACGATACAATGAATACCATTTGTATGAGCTTCCTTGGCCTGTGGATGTTCTGAGAGACGAAATTGGAGATAGAGATGCAACAATAAAAGTTACCTTATCCTATTACATAGAACCTAATCCAGGTAATCGTCAATATGCTTCAAATTTTCGGTATCACTCTCACGAACTTGATTTCAAACTTATTAAGCCTTTAGAGCAACTTAACGAATTTAAAAGAAGAATATCTGCTGCATCTTCAGGAACAGAAGAACATGATGATGATACAATTAATAGATCTTCCGAGCCATGGACTTTGAAGGAACGAGTCAGAAGCAAAGGATCAATAAAGAAGGACTTTATTACAATATCTGGAGTGGAGATGTCCAGAAGAAATATTTTGGCTGTTTATCCTAAAAATGGTTGGTATAGAACAAGAAAACAACTTGGGAAAATTGAATCAATGGTTCGTTATAGCCTTATTATCACAATTGAAACACCTGAACAAGAAGTTGACCTTTATACACCTGTGTTTAACATAGTTCAGACGGTTGTGCCAATTGGTTTAACTTGATACCCCAAACTAGAGTAAGCTTCCGCTGGTGCTAATTATCAATGGTGATTTATTCCGGAACAGCCAATTCGGTAGCCGCACTACGACTTATAGACAGGTACTTTAAAGACATTGAGTCATGACAAAAAAAAGGAAAGAATTGGATGTGGATTTTATCGGAGGGTTGGAGCCTTTGACGAAAGAAGAGGAAAAACTGATAAGCGACATCATAGAAAATCGTAAGAAAGCGAGATCAGCAAAAGCAAAACGGACTGATGGGAAAAAAGTAAATGCCTAGTAGGTCGGCAGAGTTCTACAAGGCAAGTGTTTTCGGCATCGAAAGGATGCCACTAACGTAAGCGTCCGCCTGTGCTGATCTCCCCGTTGAAAAAGCCTATTCCTCTACCATCAAAAACCACAAAAACTCCTATCTTTAATTAACGCCCGGTTCCACCAAACACCCGCAAGCAATCCTGGCGCTTGTTTTTTCATCTTGATTACCTAAACCTATCCACCTTTATGAAGCAGCTCAGAATTGTTTTCGCCCTTCTTCTTGTTGGCGTTGTTAGCTACCAGTGCACCGACAAATCAAATAAGGCGACCACAGATGGCTTGCCGCCCGAGGTAGTAGTCACTATTGAAAAACGCATTCAGAACGGGCAAATGCCCAGCATGGCCCTGGCGATTATCGACTCGTCGGGTGTTCAGTATTACAATTTTGGTAAAACGACGCTGGATGGTAAACCAGTCGATGAAAACACCATTTACGAAATAGGGTCTATTTCCAAGGTGTTTACGGCTATTCTGCTGGCGCAGCAGGTGCTGGATGCCAAGTTGAAGCTGGAGGACGAAATTAACGACTACCTCCCCGATAGTGTGAAAGTGCCCGTAATGGGCGATGCGCCCATCACCTTTGGCAACCTCACTGACCATACGTCGGGCATCCCAAGAATGCCCACCAATTTTGCCCCGGCCAATCCCAATAATCCCTATGCCGACTACACTGTTCAGCAGATGTACGAGTTCATTTCTACCTATGAGCCAACCAGAACGGTTGGCTCCGAATATGAATACTCCAACCTGGCCCAGGGTCTTTTGGGGCATTTGCTGGCCCGGAACAAGAACACAACTTATGAGGCGCTGATGGTGGCAACCATTGCCGACCCGCTGGGAATGAACGATACAAGGATTGCCTTTACCAAAACGATGAAACAAAGCCTGGCGCTGGGGCATACCGGTCCCTATGTGGTGGAGAATTGGGACATTCCTACGCTGGCGGGTGCAGGAGCCATCAGGAGTTCCACCTCGGACATGGCGAAATTCATTTCCGCCAACCTGGGCTATGTGGATACCCCCTTGCGGGCAGCCATGGATATGTCGCACAAAATGCGGCACAGCAAGGCCGGCAGCATGCAGGTGGGCATGGGCTGGCATATTAAGAATGGCATGGAGGGGGATGTGATCTGGCACAATGGCGGCACAGGAGGTTACAGAACCTTTGCCGGGTTTGTAAAGGAGACAGGCAAAGGGGTGGTGCTGCTGACCAATTCCAGCACAGGTGCCGACGACATTGGCTTCAACCTGCTCGATTCCGGGTCGGAGCTGGCAGAGCAGTATTTTAAGAGTGATGCGGTGGAGGTGCCCGAGTCGGTGCTGGAGCAGTACGTGGGGGTGTACGAGCTACAGCCTGGCTTCATGATCACCATCACGAGAGAAGGCGGGCAGCTCTATGGACAGCCTACCGCCGAGGAGCGCTTTGAGATTTACGCCGAAAATGACACAGTTTTTTTCCAGCCTGAGGTGAGGGCCAAGATATCGTTTCAGGTTGTTGATAATGGAATGGTAGAGAGCTTAACGCTGTTTCAAGGCGGCGGGGGTGGAGTAGCCAGGAAGATTGAGTGAGGTGGCATGGTGGGGCGCCACAGTAGCCTGAATGCCTCCACTACAGCAAGTGTCGATTTGTATTGAATATAAAAGCATCTCTTGCAGATTTGTAGTGGACTTGCTCAACCTGAGCAAGGCCGCCGCAAGCCTGCAACATGTTTGCTCAAGTTGAGCAAAGCTGGCGCAGGGCTGTTTCATGTTTGCTCAAGCTGAGCAAGGCTACTGCAGATGTGCAGGAGGTTAAAAAACAGGAGAAACCTGAAAGCTCAAATCTCCGGCCCGATCATAGCAAGTAGCACCCGTCCGCCTGCGCCAGAAAGCTTTCATCTCAATTGAGGTAGGCCAAGTCACGCTTTCTCCCCATCTTTTATTAATTTCCGATACCCGACAACTGGTAATATACCTGCTGTCGGTTGACCATTATAGCTACCACTTAAAACTACCTGCTCATGACCACCCGAAGAGACTTTGTCAAAAGAAGCCTGTTGACGGCCAGCGGCCTTGCCATGGGGCTCCCATTTTTGAATGCCCATACTCAGTCTGACCTTAAAATCACAAAAATCCGGCACTACCGGGATCCAGATTATACCAAACCGGCCTTTGCCCAAATGCGGGACATTGTGGTGGTGGAAACCAATGGTGGCATCGCAGGCATCGGGGAGGGTGGCTCCAAAGAGATGATTCAGAACGTGGCCGAAATGCTGATTGGTGAAGACCCGTTCCGTATTGAGCACCTCTGGCAGAAAGTAAACCGGGGCTATTTCTATCCCTCGGGTCGTGAGCGGCTCCACGCCATGGGTGCGCTCGACATGGCCCTGTGGGACATCAAAGGCAAAGCGTTGAATGTGCCGGTGTATGAATTGCTTGGCGGTCTCACCCGTGACTATATTCCTTGCTACTCCACCGGCTTTCCCGGCCAGGGGTCGGTAAAGGAAACGGCCAGGGCCTGCATGGAAGCCGGATTTTATGCCTTCCGCACGGATGGCGGTGTGGGATCGAGAGACGTTTTTGATGTACACAAATGGCTGAACAGCTACCGCAGGCATTGTGAGCAAATCCGTGAGGGAGTGG